>ERZ773062.10-NODE-10-length-272915-cov-63.450722_pt1 | contig 272915 bp, 248 predicted proteins | sample MGYA00580626_ERZ773062 | MGnify/ENA primary metagenome ERZ773062 (study PRJEB29015, sample SAMEA2738003) | human oral metagenome | biome: human oral; feature: human-associated habitat; material: dental | place: China | collected 2058 ... | reverse complement strand
AAACCACAATTTCACCTCCTCTGCCGCTTCTTCTGGATTTCCAGATGCATGAACCAGATTAGGTACGCCAATCTTTTTTGCATTAGAATAGCCAAAGCTCATATGTGAAAAATCACCACGAATTGTACCCATGTCTGCTGATTTTGGCTCTGTTGGGCCTACAATCTTACGTACTAAAGCTACCGCTTCGACTCCCTCAAGGCACATCGCAATAATTGGCCCTGACATCATGTAATTCAAGTTATACATAAAAGTTTCTTCACCACGTCGAGAAATCAATTTACCAATATCTTCGTAGTGTCTCTTAAAGAGTACCTGATCCGGGCTAACCATTTTCATTCCCACAATTTTCAATCCTACACGCTCAAAACGCTGCAATATTTCACCTACAATTCCTCTTTGCACCGAGTCTGGTTTAAAAATCACAAGCGTTCTTTGTACGAAGTCGGCAAGATCGACCTCCTTTTTTTGTTTAGTAGGTTTATCTTCTGACATACATACTCCCTGAGCCATGCTCTTACATTTTTCTGATTATAACATAATCAGTCAAACCATTCTATGTAGGCAAGATCAAACAAAAAATCCCACATCAGCTAGTCACAAATTACCGCATTAATCAATTCTTTACATCCCCCAGCTTTTTTATTGTAATTCTTTTGATAAGTCTCTCTAACAAAATTATACATTTCATCAAACTTCACTGAAATATTCGCAAGATCCACTAATTGTAACGGAAATTCAGCCAGTAAATTTGGACGTTTTTCTTTTTGAAACTCCAAAAAAGCATTCTTCTTTGACTCCAGGTCATTTTTTGCTTCCATGTAATCCACCACTTCAGTTTCCTCTGAAGAATGGTAGAATTTATAAGCCGCTTTTGCCACCTCAGTCTTCAAATTAATCCATGCATTACCGTAGGCTACTAATTTCTTATTTCCTGATTCTACTAAAATTTTCGCCGCCTCTTTAATTTCCGCCTCGCTCCATTCAAAGCCATTATGTGTCTTATCTCCCGATGATTCCACAAGCAACCAATTATGCCATAATGAATAAAGATCCAAAGTTTTCTCAACCTCAGAATTACTCGCCTTTGATTCATTTAAGGCTACTTTAAATGCTTCAAAACGACGATTTACTTCAATATCCTTCAATACTCCCGCCGTATCTCCCATTTCTTCAATCAATTGTGTACTTATCCCTTGACTATTTTTCTTGCATCCCTCAATATATCCCTGATATATTTCCATCGAAGTAAATGTATTCTCATTATATTCCGTCACCTTATCGCAGTTCACATTGCTTCGTAGTTTCTGTAATTCACTCTTAATCGTCTTAGCTACGCGATAAGTTTTTGAGTAATCAGTTGAAAACATTCCTGTAACATTTGCAATAATTGAAAAAATCACAATCAACCCCATCACTGTCGACGGTATGATGATTAACAGTCTTCGTTGCACTTTAGTCAACTGTCCAAACAGACGTTTAACCCGCTCACTCAGTTTTGGTTTTTTCGGTTTTTCTATTCGTTTTAATTCTGCATTTGGTCCATACCCTGCCGGAAAACCATTTTCAGGTACTCTCTCTTCTTTAACCGTGTCTACCACCACACTGCTACCGGTTAATGGTTCATAAATCCTTTTTTCAGTTGGATTCATATTGATCTGCTGATCAACCAATTCTTGGTTATAATCAATCTTTTTTACCTTTCCAAACACCTTAAAAACTGAATTTGTTTGTACAGATCCAACTTTTTTTCCTTGCAAGCTCTCTGTTGTAGTTGATGTGGTAGGCGTCGAATTCGGAGTCTCGACTCCAATCTGGTTCGCTATATTCTCCGGATTATCCATAAACATATTATAACATAATCTGCTATAATAGCCCTTATGGATATCTCTGATCTTATCAATGATTTTCTTGAGTCTCTTGAAATTGAAAAAGGTCGCTCTACCAAAACTACCGAGAATTATGGTCTCTATCTTGCCCGCTTTTTCGAGCTAATTGCTCAAGATTTTCCAGAAGGTGCCACCATTAAACCTTCTGATCTTACCCCAGAGCTTCTTCGAAAGTTTCGTCTTCGTCTTAATCGTTTTGACGATAATCAAAATCACGAACGTCTTTCAGCTCTCACTCAAAGTTACCATCTCATCGCTCTTCGTGGTTTTCTCAAATATCTCGCCAAACGTGGTATTCATTCTCTCGATCCTAGCCTCGTTGATCTTCCCCGCGCCGCTAAAAAACAAGTTACTTTCCTTCATTTTGATGAAGTCGAGCGTTTACTTTCCGAAATCCCCATCGATACTGAAACTGGTCTCCGTGATCGCGCTATCATCGAATTACTTTTTTCCGGTGGCCTACGTGTCTCCGAACTTTGTAGCTTAAATCGAGACTCCATTAATCTCACTCGTCGTGAATTTATGGTCCGCGGTAAAGGCAAAAAAGATCGCCCTATCTTCATTGATCAAACCACCGCCGATCATCTTGAAGAATACCTTAACGCCAGAAACGACACTCTCCCCGCCCTCTTCCTCAATAATTCCTCAAATCAAAACATTCCGGATACTTCCGGAGATTTTCGCAGGCTTAGTCCTCGCTCAATTGAGCGTATCATTCAAAAATATGCTCGTCTCGCTGGTATTACCAAACATGTCACCCCTCACACTCTCCGTCATAGTTTCGCCACTGACCTCCTTATGAATGGTGCCGACTTACGTTCCGTGCAAAGTCTTCTTGGTCATGCGAATATCGCCACCACTCAAATCTATACTCATATTACTGACCCACATCTCAAAGAAGTTCACGAAAAATTTCATTCAGAAACTAAAGATTAGTATTCCTATATCAACATAGTAAAAACCATAGCTCAATATCCTCAAATTGACACAATATAAAGATATTGTAAGATTTCTCTTGCAAATAATAAAATAATCCAAAATCCCAAAATCAAATATGGTCCAAATGGCACTCTCATCCTAGTTTTGTGAACAATTTGTTTCACATTAAAACCTAATGCTAATAAATTAGCTACAAACAATAGTGTTAATGCCAACTCAAATCTTCCCAAGAAAAATACCATTGCTAGCGTTAGTAAATAATCACCTCCTCCCACTAACTTCTCTTTTGAAAATTTATACATCACAAAATATAAGCCAGGCAAAATCACAATACTACTAACAAGAACACATAAATCCCGCTTCAATACTTCTATTCGTTGGTTAATTGCAACCCCAGAGTATCCGCTCCTAGTAGTTAGCCCCAACCAGATTTTTGACTGAGCAATCACGCCAAGACTCACTAATTCGTTTAGAATAAAATAACTGAGTCCGAGTCCAATTAAAATATATAAAATCCAACTTGGCAGTCTCTGCCATTTTAAATCATATACTAATAGTATCCAGAAAAACACAGCACTCACTGTAAGAATAAGTAAACGAATCATTACTACCGGATTTGTAAAAATTCTTAATACAAAATCAAAATTAACACTAGACCACAAATTATAATCAAAGATACCTATCGTCAATCCCCCTGGCCTTATCAATCCTACCTGTTTAAAAAGCAGTTCCAAAATACCGCAAAAAATCACCCCCATTACTAACTCTGAAATTATTTCAATTTTTCCAATTTTTTTCTTACATTTTCTGCATCGTCCCCTTTGAATTAACCATGAAATTATAGGTATTAATTCAAACCACGTTAACCTGTGACCACAAAAAAGACATTCTGAACGTTTTCCAATCTTCCTTCTTTCCTCCTCATATCGCATACGGTATGCCTGACAACAAGCAAACGACCCCAGAATCGCACCCATCGCAAAAAAAGTTAGATACAAAACCATCAGCATTATCTGTATCTTAGCATAAGCCACTTGATTTTTCTATCAATTTTTATTATTATTTGCTTAAGAAAATCGCCAAAACGTGACAAAAAAAGAAAGGATCAAATGGCAAATCAAAAATTCAACAATAAAAAAGGCTTCACCATCATCGAGGTTGTCTTGGTGCTTGGTATTGCCGGTCTCATTTTCCTCATGGTATTTATTGCTCTTCCAACCCTGCAGCGTAACCGTCGTGACACACAACGTGAATCTGATATTTCCCGACTCTCTGCTGCTCTCACCAATTTTCAAACCAACAACAGTGGCGCAATTCCTTCTGATAAATTTGGCTCGTATGTTTCCGGACATACAGAACCCGATCCAAACATTACTCGTACTTTAAACCACCAATCTTGGGCTTATTTTTATGACTCCTATCTTATCATCAGTAAAGAAGATAAAGATAAGTTCGTAGATCCAGAAGGTAATCCGTATTCTCTCTCTATCTCTTCCTGCCGTGAAGCAACTTCTTATAATGCCGATACTAAAATTTGCAATAATGGCCAACGTTCAAATTCTTCCTGGCGTGATCAAGCCGAAGGTCGTCCAAACGGTATTGAAGATGTCACTGCCGGTAACCCATATGAACAAAGTGGCACTAAGGGTCATACCATTAGTATTGTTACTAACGCCACCTGCGAAGGGCAAGATGCTATCCACGCTTCTGGCTCTCGTAAAGTTGCCATCCTCTACAAAAAGGAAGGTGGTGGCTCAATTTGCCGAGCACTTTAATATAAAAATCAATAAAAAAGAACTCATCTCGGGTTCTTTTTTGTCTCTTCATCTAACCCACCCCACTCTTTTACCATTTAATAGGCTCTATCCCTTTTGATATTAAATATATATTAGTTTTTGAAAAAGGCTTTGACCCAAAAAATCCGTTATGCGCAGATAGCGGCGATGGGTGCGCTGATTCAAGTATCAAATGCTTTTTTGAATCAATCAATAACTTCTTCTCCCTTGCATCTCTGCCCCATAAAATAAACACCAAATTATTACGTTCCCTGTTTAAATACTCCACGCAGTGTTTTGAAAAAATTTCCCACCCCTTCCCTCGATGCGAACCTGCTTTATGAGCCTCCACTGTTAGTACGTTATTTAGAAGCAGCACACCTTGTTTTTGCCACTCTGAAAGATCACCATCAGGATTCGCATGTTCGCCAATATCGTTATCAATCTCCTTATATATATTCAAAAGACTCGGCGCCATATATTTTCCACCACTCTTTACCGAAAAGGCTAAGCCGTCTGCCACACCTGGAGTGTGATACGGATCCTGACCCAAAATTACCACTTTAACATCATTTAAATTAGTCAAAAAAGCTCGAAATACTGCTCGCTTCTCCGGAAAAATCGTCTTTTTCTCATATTCTGTATGTAAGAACTTGGCTAGCTCCACAAAATAATCTTGAGCAAATTCATTTTTCAAAAAATCCCGCCAACTTTCATCAAAACACTTCATTTTAGATTTCAAAAAGCTTTCTCAATCTTTCCTGCACCATGGATATCGTCCCCTCCGCATCCAAAGTCATAAGCTTCATCTCTCTAGCCACTTTCAAATATGCCTCGTTGACTTTTTTCTGAAAATCCGATGATTGTGTTTTCAGTACCTCATTCACTCGCCCCTGTTCTTTCGCCTGACTATAAAGCCTGCACTGTCTTTCTTTATTAGACAAAGTTAGTATTACCATCTTATTTGGACTAAAGTAACGTTCTGGCATCACCTCCTTATGCAAACGTAAAATCAAGGATCTCGACACACCACCAGCATATCCTTCATAAATCAAAGTAGATAACCAATTACGTGCCAGAATTACCGTTTCGCCTCTTGCTAAAGCCGGTTCAGCCACTTTTCTCCACTGTTCGTAACGATTAACTAAAAACAATAAAACTCTAGTTCGGTGGTTTATGTCTTGTTTTGTTTTGTATGTTAATTTCGCAATTTCAGCAACAAATGGATCATTTGAACCTGTTCCTGATTCAGAATAAGCTGTTACTTTCTCGCCTTTTTTTTGCAAATATTCCGCCAAAAGTCGTGCTTGCGTATCTTTACCAGTAGCGTCTTGACCTTCAATCACAATTAGCATTATTTTGCTCCTGTAGTATATTTTTTCTGTACCACCCCGCCTTTTCGCTTGTCAGCAGCATATTCAGCATAGCATTTTGGACAAATTGCACGATATTCAATTTCGGAAGTTCCATCATCAATCAATACGTCCGGCCCGTCTGCCATAAACTCACCATTCAGGAATCGCGCATTCAGTGTTGCTTTACGTCCACATTCACAAATCGTCTTAATTTCATCAATATCATGCGCCATTTGCAAAAGTCTTGTTGCTCCTTCAAAACCACCGTCTGTTAAGCGAAAATTTAATCTCAGCCCATAAGCCATTACTGGTATATCAAGATCAGTGGTCACTTTCATCAGTTGATCTACTTGCTTAGCCGTCAAAAACTGAGCCTCATCAACTAAAACACAAGAAATCTTTTTCTTTTTTACGAATTTCTTCAATATTTCAAATAAATCATCTCCTTTTTCAAAACAAAAATCAGTTACTCTCTCTGGCCCAATTCTTGTTAGCAATTTCTCACCATTTTTTGTATCTGTTTTTGGTTTCATTACGCAGACTTGATGCCCACGTTCTTCGTAATTAAAAGCCACCTGTAAAAGTTGCATAGTTTTTCCGCAACCCATTGCACCGTATCTGAAATATAACTTCGCCACAGCAGTCCTCCTAGTATTTCTATTTCTATAGTAGCACAAGTCTCTACTTTCTACACATCTTCACTAAACTGCGAATTATATAATTCAGCGTAAAATCCATTCTTAGCCAGCAATTCTTTATGATTGCCCTGTTCAATAATATTTCCTTCCCTCATCACTAAAATCAAATCCGCCTCTCTAATCGTCGACAATCGATGTGCAATCACAAAAGAAGTCCTACCCTTCGTTAGTTTAGAAAATGCATCTTGGATTAATTGCTCTGTACGTGTGTCCACATTTGAAGTTGCCTCGTCCAAAATCATCATAAGAGGCTCACTAATCACTGCCCGTGTAATTGTCATCAATTGCTTTTCACCCGCCGAAATATTATCTGAATCTTCCGATATCACTGTTTGATAACCATTAGGCAAAGACTTAATAAAGTGATCCACTCCCACCAGTTTTGCTGCTTTATAAACTTCTTCGTCTGAAACTCTCTTTGCTCCATATTTCAAATTTTCCATAATTGTTCCCGAAAACAACCAAGTATCCTGCAAAACCATCCCGAATAAATCACGTACCTCATCCCGTCTCATTTTTGAAGTCTCCACCCCATCAATCAGAATTTCACCCTCATTTGGATCAAAAAAACGCATTAATAAATTTACAATTGTAGTCTTACCGGCTCCCGTAGGTCCCACGATTGCCACCTGCATGCCGGGTTTAATCTTCACAGAAAAATTCTTAATAATCGGTTTTACGTCATAACTAAAATTTACATTTCTAAACTCTACACCACCAAGAAACTTTCGATCTTTATTCATAATTTGTTTGAATAAGCTATTTTCTATCTCCGGTTTCTCTTCAGCTTCTTCGAGAAAATCAAAGATTCTTTCTGCCGCTGCCAAAATCTGTTGAATTGTACTTGAAAGTTGTGCGACTTCTGTAATCGGCCTATTAAAACGGTTCAAATATTGGATAAACGCCTGAATTCCACCAATTGAAATCACTCCCGAAATCACATAATATCCGCCAAGCATACACACTCCAGCATAAGCTAAATTCAGAAAAACATGTGTCAGTGGAAAAGTCAATGAACTCAAAAATTGCGCCTGTCTATTCTCATTATATAGTTGATCGTTTACCTTATCAAAACCCTTGATCGATTTTTCTGCGTGATTATTTGCTTTAATAATCAACTGTCCACTAAAATTCTCCTCAATAATTGAATTCAATTTACCAAGCGTCGTTCTCTCAGCTACAAAATATACCTTCGCTTTTTTTAATACACGAAAAATAAAGATCGTTGAAATCGGTACCGCAAAAATTGCAATTAACGATAAAGTCACAGATAAGTACAACATAATCACCAAATATCCGACTAGTGTTGTAAAACTTGTAATAATCTGTGTCAAAGTTTCCGCAAAAGATACTGAAATTGTATCCACATCATTAATCATTCTTGACATTACATCACCATTTGGTGTCTTATCAAAATAACCAATTGGCAATCTTCTCATTTTCTCCAAAATGCTATTTCTCAATTTCTTTTCATACAATACCGAAAGTGACGAGGTTACCACTCCTTGAATGTAACCAATTACAGCTGATAATAAAAATATTGCAATTAGTACAAACGCCAAAAAATTAATTTCTGACCAGTTTATTGTGCTCTGATTTTTCAACGATTCTGTTGCTGAAGTTGTCATCATTCCCAGAATCATCGGTCCAAAAACCATTAGAAGTGTGGATATTAATGACAATACCGCGGCAACTATAATTTTTATTTTCCACTCTCTAATTGAAAGCCAAAACCGTTTTAATGTGTTTTTAAAATCTTTCGGGCCTTGTGAATTTATATTTTTATCCTGCACTTAGTTTCCCCCTTTCTGAGACACATTCTTTATTTTGGACTCTTTCTTATCAACCTTATCCGCAACTAACGCTAATTCCACTTTCAGTTCCTCATCCGAAAGTTGCGACTTAGCAATTTCAAAATACACTTTACAATTCTTCAATAATTCATGATGCGTCCCTTTCCCCACAATTCTCCCCTGCTCTAGAACAATTATCTGTTCAGCCTCTCGGATCGTATTAATTCTCTGAGCCACCACTAATACCACAGCTTTTTCAATCACTTTCTTCAAAGCTTTTCTTAAATTCCTATCTGTCTTCATATCTAAGGCCGAAAAGGCATCATCAAAAATATAGATCTCTGGTTCTTTCGCGATCGCCCTTGCAATAGATAATCGCTGCCTCTGACCACCCGACACATTCGTTCCCCCCTCCGAGATTTTAGTTTCATATTTTTTAGGCATTTTTTCAATAAATTCTGCTGCTTGTGCGATTTTTGCCACCTTTTTTATTTGTATATCCGACTCTTTTTCCGCACCAAATAAAATATTTGAGCGCACCGTACCGTCGAATAAATACCCCTTCTGTGGCACTAACCCAATTCTATTAATCAAATCTGCCTCAGAGTATTTCTGAATCTCCATACCATTAATAAAAATTTGACCTTCAGTTACGTCATAAAATCTTGGTACCAAATTAATTAAAGTAGACTTTCCAGATCCTGTCGAACCGATAAATGCAGTTGTTTTTCCCGCCTCTGCAATAAAATTAATATCATCTAGAATCTTACCTTCAGTTGTTTTATAACCAAAACTCACATGTCTAAATTCCACACTTGCGTCTTCCCCTGGCACATCAAGACTCTTCTCTGGAAACAGAATCTTTGATTTTGTGGTTAATACCTCATTAATTCGTCTCGCCGACACATTTGCCCTCGGGATCAACACAAATAACATGGTCAAAAATAGAAATGACATAATCACCTGTGTAGCATATTGCATAAATGCAATCATTTTCCCAAGATAGCTCATGTCAAAAGCTAATTTTGACACACCCACCCAAATTGCAAATAACGAAGTCATATTAAATACCAACATCATAATCGGTGTTTGCAACTGCATAATTCTTACAATCGAAAGATCGGTCTTTGTTAGTTCATCGTTTGCTTTTTTAAATTTCTTTTCTTCATAATTTTCTTTATTTAAAGCCCTGATTACTCTAACCCCCGTCAAATTCTCCCTGGTTAACAAATTAATCTTATCCATCATCTTCTGAAATATCACAAATTTTGGCATCACTAGCCCAATAATCACAATTGAAAAAACTAAGAGTATTCCAATTGCAAGCGCAATAATCCAAGTCATGTCTGGCGCTACCACAAAAGCCTGCACCACCGCCCCCACTGCCATTAATGGTGCTCGCACCAACATCGACAAACACATTACCATAGTTTGTTGCACCTGTGAAACATCATTTGTCGTTCTCGTTACCAAAGAAGCTGTTGAAAACTGTTCGGTCTCCGAAATAGAAAAAGACAATACTTTAGCAAACAGATCTCGTTTCATGTCTCGACTAATTGCTGCACTCACTTTTGCTGAAAAATAAGAGGAAATTAAAGTTCCCATTGCCGACACTATTGTTACTAAAAACATCAAGACACCTCTTACAAAAATAAAATGCGTATCGTTTTTAACAATACCACTATTCACGATTTCAGCCATCATTGTCGGCAACATTAATGTACCAAAAACCTGTAAGCCAACAGCTAACACCAATGCCAAACATTGCCAAAAATATGGCTTCATATATTTTAATAATTTCAGCATCCATCACCTCCCGTGATATTTCTAAAACTCTTATTTATCAAAAAAAAGACACTCCTTTACTAAACGATTCTATCCTAATTTTTTTATTTTTTCAAATCTTATTTTTGTATCCATCGAATCAGTCTGACCGCCATAAACAAAATTACGTTTGCTAAAACGATCGTCGAGCCCGTCGGTGTAGATAAACCATAAGATATCCACATTCCTGACATAAAACAAATTATGGAAACTAAAATTGATAAGATTATTACTCTCTTAAACGACTTCACCATTTGCATCGCTGACATTGTTGGGAAGATAATTAAACTTGAGATTAACAACGCTCCCATTAGTCTCATTCCCAGTACCACCACAATCGAACAAAGCACCGCAAATATTGCATTATAAAAGTTTGTTTTAATCCCAATTGATTTTGCAAAATTTTCATCGAAAGTTAATGCAAAAATCTTATTATAACAACTCAAAAAAATAACAATCACTAGTATTGAAAAAATCAAACTTAAAACAAGATCCGCTTCAGAAATCGACAAAATGCTACCAAACAAATAGTTATTTATGTCTGTATTTACTCCACGCGTTATTGAAATCGCAAAAGTACCTAGCGCTAAAGCCCCTGCCGACACCATCGCTATTGCTGCATCCGGCTGAACCTTACTTTGTCCATTCAATCTCAAGATTAAAAATGACGTCAAAATCACTACCGACATCGCAAATTCAAGCGGCGCAAAATTCATTACCGTTGCAATAGCAAAAGCGCCAAATCCTACATGTGATAGTCCGTCTCCAATCATCGCATTTCGCCTTAAAACTAGAGATGTACCAATTAAAGCCGCCGAAATCGAAATCAAAAGCCCAGAAATAAACCCCCTCATTAAAAACCCTTGCTCAAACAAATCAAACATCATGAATCCTTTCTACGTACTCATTAGTTTCTCCAAAGAAATATTGTTCCCCTGACAATGCTAATATTTTATTGCCAATTAAATTCTTGTGATCAAGGTCATGAGTCACCATCAGAATCGTAATTCCTTTTTTGTTTAGCTTCGACAAATTATCGTATAATTCCATTTTTGACTTAAAATCCAAGTTATTCGATGGTTCGTCCAAGATTAATAGTTTCGATGTTGCGGCTAAGGCCCTCGCCAGTAGTACCTTTTGTCTCTGTCCACCCGAAAGATCCGCAAAATGACGTCTAGCTAAATCCACAATTTTTAATTCTTTCAAGCATCTCTCAACTATCCTCTTCTCTGCGCTTCTATAAAATGGTCTAAACCCCATACGGTTTAAAGTACCTGAATACACAATTTCGGAAACCGAGGCCGGAAAATTTTTATCCACCTTACTCTCTTGCGGCATATAACCAATCATTTTTTGTTGTAAATCGTGAAAAATAATTTCACCACTATTTTGTTTGATTTGTCCAAGTAGAGTTTTGATCAATGTTGATTTTCCAGCCCCGTTTTGTCCAACAATACAGACGAAGTCCCTCTCGCAAACTTCAAAACTCAAATTAGAAAACACTATTGTCTTATCATAGTTTACTTGTAACTTTTTTACAGTCACAATCGGCTTATCTCTCATCTCGACAGATTTCACTTCTCTCTTATCCAGTTTTTCCTTTGTCTTTGATATCGTCTTCATTGTTTTTAAAAATAACTAAATATTTTTAGCTATTTAAAGCTTCCTTTAGTACTTCAAGGTTACGTTTCATTAAATCAACATATGTCACTCCTGCCTCAAAATCTTTCTCGGAAATATTATGTGCAGTTTGTATTTCTCTCACTTTTGCACCGGTTTCCTTTGACAATGTTTCCGCAATCAGTCCATTTGAAAGCTCAATTTTAAAGATCACTGGGATCTTATCTTCCTTTATCTTCTTTGCCAAAAAGCTTACTGTTTTAACATTTGCTTCTGTTTGTTCAGAACACCCTGGAAATGCAGCATAATATTTCAAACCGTATTCATCTACAAAATATCTTAATGGGAAACGGTCACCAACAATAATTTCTTTGCGCTTAGCCTGTTTTACCATTGATGCAATTTTTTCATCTACTTCAGAAATTTTCTCTGTGTATTTTTTTGCATTTTCTGACAACATCTTCTTTTCTGCCTGATCAAAATCAGCTACTGCCTCTAAAATTTTATTCGTGATCTCTTTAGCATTTTTTAGGCTCGTCCATACATGTTCATCAACCTCAGCCTCTTCTTTGTGGTCATGGCTATGTTTATGATCATGTTCATGATCATCCTTATGATCGTGATCATGTTCCTCATCTTCTTGCATCCCCTCAACCACTTCTTCATTTTTAGTCTTCACCAAGTCAATCAATTTCAAAACCTTGGTCTTTTTGGGGTCAATTTCACTTATTACCTTCTTTACCCATTCGTCTGAATCTCCCCCCACATAAAGAAATAAGTTACTATTTTTAATTGCCAAAATATCCTGTGGGGTTGGTTCAAAACTATGGGACTCTGCACCTGGTTTTAATAACATTTTTACTGAAATATCAGTATTATTTCCCACCACCGCTCGTGCAAAGTCATAACCAGGAAAACTCGTACTCACAATTGAATATTTCTTACTCGTATTCTTCTTCTTTAATATATTAGCGAGTTTTATTCCACCAAAAGTCAAACCGGCTAGCAGTAAAATAAAGACCGCAACCTTATAAATTTTTTTCATTCTATCTCCTTGGATAACTAATTTATACAAAATTTCTAACAGTCAAAAATATACAAATTATTTATTCAATCATCAATTTGATCTTTTAGTGCTACTTGTGTTAATTCATTTTTCAAAATTAGACTTCTTCCAGTATTTATATTCTTACACTGGCAAAACGAACAAACACCAACCAAAATTACAAACTTAAATCTCTCTTCTTTATTACAAGCCTCATCAATAAAAAAGCCCCTCTCCCCTACAGAAGTTGCTTTAATTTCTCCACAGTGCAAACATTTAATATAAATTCTTGGCATTCTAACCTCTTGGTGGTTCACCTTCCGGTTCATTTAGTAATTTCTTAGACTTAATTTCATATCGTTTACCATTCACTGGAGATACATAATAATCCTCGTTCAATAAATTGACAAACATCGTCAAATCTTTGTCGTCCATAATAATAATTTTACCGTCATCATCGGTCATTAGATCCAATTTCATCTCATCTGAGTAATCAACTAGCTGTTCCTGTGACATCTGTTCTTGAATATCCATGTCTTGCAATTTTTTCACCAACGGTTTTTTGTCTTGAAGCAAAGCATTTAAAGTTAATCCCTCCGCAAAAGATAACTGATATTTCTCCTCAATTTCTTTCGCCTTTGCTTCCGCTAGCATCTGTGCCTTAAAATCATATTGGAAAAGATTTTCAAATTTACTTTGGTTAAAAATTATCACATTTTCATCAATAATCGCCACTTGATTGTCATCAGGCATTTTCAAAGCCACTTCCGCACTAAACGGCTCAAAGCTCTCACCATTCAATTCCCAAGACGATTTTGCATTTAGAGCCGAAGCAGCTGAAATTGCTTTTGCAACATAAAACGTCTTCATCCCCTCACCGCCAGGATAAGTAAATCGCGCTAAAATACCTTTTACTTTCTTAAATTGATGCTCGTTATCCGTAAAGTAATCAATATCTTTATATTCTTTTTCGACTAATCTGATCAAGCTTTCCGCCCGTATTACTTTATCTAAATCTGTACGATAAATTACTTTGTTTTCTCCATCTGATTTTTCATACTCGCGACATTCCAGTCCTTTATCCGCCTCCTTAATCACAAATGCCACAGCTTCACCCATAAACATTTGTTTTACCGAATTAGTTAACTTCTCTGAATAGCGAATCTTAAATGGAGTATAGTTTTTATTGAATAAAAAAAGTTCACAAGAAACATTATTCTTTACTTCATCAATTTCATTTGCCCACAAAAATACATCAAAATCATTAATTTTTTTAATCTCAGAATTTGTAAATACTGGTCTATCTTCCGACTCCATACTTCCTCTCTTTTTCTAACTAGTTTAACACAAAAAAGTTTAACTAGACTAGTTCAGCGTAGGTTTCTTTTAGTCGTATATTTCCAGTGAGACCAAACTCAGCTAACAAACTTTCTAATTTTCGTTGCGCTTCTCCCACTTTTTCGTCATCTTCCAAAGTGATCTCAATTTTTACAAAATTTTCCTCCTGATTATCAATCTGGTCGATATAAACCATTGTATTTTTATCTATCTCAAGAGCTTGTCTTCTTCTTGAAATCTCCGCCTGCATCACAAACCCAAGTTGCAATAAAATACTTGCCGCCTCCGAGTAGTCCTTCACCTGCGTCGCATGTGAAATCGTTACTCCTGAATCTTCGATATGCCGTTTGCAAATAAGTTCATATTTCGCCGGTCGATCCACTGCTTTCATTTCAATCCTTAGAATCATTCTCGGATAGCTACTATGATTCTGGTAGTTTTTTGGAATAAAAACTCTGTTGTGTTGCCAATACACTGGCCCAAAATCATAATCCAAACTAGAAAGCCTCGCCTCAAATTCATCACGACTATCTATCTTGCTCTTATAAATAATTTTTCGCATTTCTTACTCCGTTGACACCAATTCTACCGCTACTTCACCCAACGCCTCATTCTCTCTTGCCTTATTCGCCCAAAAATCCGTTAATTCATTCATCTCGATTCCATCATGCCCCTTCACCCAGTTTAATTTCACCTTTGAATCGCAATATAATCCGTATAATTCTTTTACCAAATTCAAATTTTTGATCGAACCAGTTTTTTTCTTCCAACCATTCTTTTGCCAAATTGGCGCCCATTTAGTTAGTACATTAATCCAAAATTCTGAATCCGAATAAATCTCCCCTTCCTCTCCATCTAAAAATTGCATTGCCGCTCGCATTGCCGCGCCTTCCATTCTTATATTTGTTGAAGATTCTTCTCTACCCAGTCTTACTGGCTTTCCATCATAGATTACCGCAAAACCACCAGGCCCCGGATTCGGCGAAGCACTGCCATCGGTCCATAAAGTTTTCATTATCTATATATTACCTTGTACATCATTTACGATTGAATATATTGGGAATAGTACTGCTACGATAATAAAACCAACCATTATTGCCATGACCACCATTAGGACTGGTTCAATCATCGTTGAAATCGTACGAATCTGCTCTTCCAGCTCATCCTCGTACACCTGTGCAGCCTTCGCCAACATCTCATCTATTTTACCAGACTCCTCACCAATCGAAGCCATCTGCGGTACTAATGGTAAAATATACGATAAATTTTTCAAAGACGACGACAAAGTTTTACCCTGTTTTACTTTTTCAGAAACATCTTTAATTTCCTTCTCAAGCACGACATTATTCATCGCTTCAGCCGAAATCTGTAAGGTATCCTGAATTGACACGCCAGCCGACATTAAATTTGATGCCGTTCTCGCAAATCGCGCATTATATAATCGCCAAAACATCGTTTTAAATATTGGCACATTCAGCTTTATCATCGCCGACCACTCAATACCCGTCGTCGTCTTCCTGAATTGCAAAAGGAAATAAATGGCTATACCAAGTAAAATTGTCACTAGCCACCAAAATGCTACTAGAAAATTCGCGAACGACACCAAAACCATCGTCGCCCAAGGTAAATCTTTACCTATATCCTTATATAAAGACTGCACTTGTGGCACAATCATTAATACCATAAATACTAAAACCGCAATAATTACCATTAAAATAATTGCTGGATAAATCAACGCTCCACGAATTCTAGAGATCATCGCATGGTCTTTTTCCTGCTGTTCAGCTAATCGTTTGAGTGACACATCCAAACTACCTGAAGCTTCGCCCGCCCTGAGTAAGGCGATATAAACTTTATTGAATACATCAGGATATTTTTCACAAGCCTGTGTTAAAGTTTTACCAGCCTCAACATCTACCAAGATCGATTCAACCACTTTCTGCATTGGCTTACTTTCCGTCTGTTCAATCACCGTTCTTAGTGAATTAGATAACGGCAAACCTGCACCGATTAAAGTCGCAAACTGTCTTGTAAAGACAATCTTATCTTTCATTGTAACTTTATTTCGAAAACGTTGAAATAGCCCGACCCCAGACATATCTTCATCAATTCGGTCTGGTGTCATCCCCTGCTCAATCAAAAGTTTTCCCGCCGTTCTCTCGTTTTCCGCCTGGATCACCCCCTTCATAATCTCTCCAGTCTTGCTATCTCTTGCCTTGTATATAAAACGTTTCATTAGATCCCCTTCACTAATCTATCAAATTCACGCGTATCTACTGCATAATCTCTAGCGCTATCATAAGTCACCGTTCCCTGCTGTACAAGTTTTGCCAAAGTTCGGTCCATTGTCTGCATCCCCTCATTTGCACCAGTTTGGATAGTATTATCCAGTTGATGTGTTTTTCCCTCACGAATAATTGAACGCACCGCCGAATTAGCAATCATAATCTCCGCTGCCACAACGCGCCCTCCTCCAATTGCAGGCACAAGTCTCTGCGAACAAACCGCCATTAAAATTCCAGCTAACTGCGAACGAATCTGTGGTTGTTGTTCTGCTGGGAAAACATCAATCATACGATCAATCGACTGAGCTGCTGAATTAGTATGAAGCGTCGCAAAAACCAAATGTCCAGTCTCCGCAATCGTAATTGCCGATGAAATCGTCTCGAGATCACGCATCTCACCGAGCAACACCACATCCGGATCTTCACGGAGAGCCGACTTTAACGCCCTCGAAAAAGAGTACGTATCATAATGCACTTCTCGCTGTGCCACCACTGAACGAATCGATTTATGCGTAAATTCGATTGGGTCCTCAATCGTTAAAATATGCATCGCCTTTTCAGAATTAATCTTATTAATAATTGCTGCTAAAGTTGTTGATTTACCTGATCCAGTTGGACCAGTTACTAAAACCAATCCACGTGGATAATCTGCAAATGAAGAAATAATTTGTGGCATCCCCAACTCTTCAATTGTTGGCATCTTTGTGGGAATTAGACGAAATGCCGCAGCCAAATTACCTTTTTCATTAAATGCATTTACACGAAAACGTGCAATCTCACCAAAAGAAAATGAATAATCAAACTCTTTGTCTTTTGACAAAACCTCACGTTGCATTGAGTCCAAAGTTGAAAAAATCAGCTTATCCACCATTTCGCTCGTTAATGCTGGTGTATTTGGAATAGGAGCTAAAGATCCGTCAATGCGTAAAATTGGCGGCAATCCAACCTGAATATGCAAATCGGATGCACTATGTTTAATACACTCTTCAAGCAGTGTTTCAATCTTAATTGAGGTTGGCAAGCTAGTCGGAGTCGAAGCTGCCGCTGCTTGACTAGCTGCTGTTGTCTTAACCGCTGTCGCCACAGGCTGTGGTGAAGCTGTCACATTTGCCAGATTCACCTGTGGAGCCACTCCCGCTGTTGAAGTCGGCATAGCTGTCATATTTGTTTGTGGCTGTGTATTTCCCTGCATTTTATCCTCTTTTCTATTATTCTAACATAAGCTTAATCGTTTATTATATTTTTGTCTCAATGATTCTCTCTCATTAAGCTAAATCCGATGCCACACGATTCACTTCACTCACCGTTGTTATACCCGTTAAAGCTTTCATCATCCCGTCCTGCCGCATCGTCAATGTCCCCTTCGACTTAGCTAACTTCATAATTTCGCTTGATGTTGCGTGTGAAATAATCATTTTTTGTATATCGTCATCCACTTCAATAGTTTCATAAAGACCTGCCCTCCCCTTATACCCTCCAGGCGTTTCTCGCTCATCAATTCCCCTAACTAGAGTGTAGCCATTTGGATTCACCACTGGTAAACCCGTATAACCTAAGTCATCTGATACGATTGCAACTTGCTGTTGATTTTGTGGCAGAATGTTTCCCACCAAATCATTAATCTGCTTCGTTTCCATTTCATTTGAATGAACAGCCTCTCTCTTTGGCGCCACTCGTCTTACTAATCTCTGTCCAATAACCGTATTTAGTGTTGAGGCTAATAAAAATGGTTCAATTCCCATATCAAGAAGCCTTGGCAAAATACCTGCCGCCGAGTTAGTATGTAATGTCGAAAACACCAAATGCCCAGTCAGTGCAGCCTGAACTGCTAAATTTGCCGTTTCCGCATCACGAATTTCTCCTACCATCACCACATCCGGATCTTGACGCAAAATACTACGTAAACCAGTTGCAAAAGTCAAACCAGCATCCACATTCACCTGAATCTGATTCACTCCATCCATCTTATACTCCACCGGATCTTCCAGCGTCACGATATTAATACCGTCTGTCCTAATCCTACGAATCAGAGCGTACAACGTTGTCGATTTTCCAGAACCAGTTGGACCTGAAGTTAAAATCATACCATTTGGCTTTGCAATTCCTCGCTCCACCATCCTCAACGCATGACCAGTCATTCCCATTTGTTCAATATCAAGCGTTGTTCCACTTTTATCCAAGATACGAATCACTACCTGTTCCCCCCAAATTACCGGCGAAATAGCAATACGCAAATCTACTTCTTTTCCATCCACAAGTACCGTAAATTGTCCATCCTGTGGTATACGATGTTCGTCAATCTTTAGGTTTGATAAAATTTTCACACGAGATACTAGGGCTGGCTCAATCGTTTTAGGCAACTCCATTACCTTACGAAGTACGCCATCAATTCGGCATCTCACAATCAAAGTTTTTTCTAATGGCTCAATATGAATATCCGAAGCTTTTGATTTTGTCGCAAAAGTCAAAATCGTTGATAATGCTTTTGAGATTGGCGAATCTTGCGTAATAATCTTCACATTTGCCCCATGTGAAGCTTCATCTGCCTCTGAAGTCTTCACCGCCTTTTCTACTGCCGTGAAGTCTCCTCTATATTGCGAGATTGCGGCTTTTAGACCTTTTTCAGAAGCCATCATAATTCTTATTGGTTTCTGCGTTAACTGTGACAAATAATCCGTCTGTTGTACGTTTGACACATCAAGCATCGCCACATACAATTGTCCATTCTTTTCCCCGAGCGGTACTACCATTGACCTTGAAACCACGTCATACGGCAAGAGTGATAAAATTTCCGGATCAAACATCACATTTCTTAAGCTTACATACGGCACATTAATTATCACCGCCGTTGCATGCGTTACGGTCTCCGCATCTGTCACTCTTCTCGCAATTAAAGTCGCAAGAAGTGGCTGTTTTGTCTTTTTTATTTCCTCAACTACTTCCTGAACTTTTTCACTAGAAACCAACCCCTCTGAGATTAAAAGGGATACTACTTTTTCTTGTGCTTCCTGCGTCAGTAATGTCATAACTATTCAGTTGAACCTGCTCTATTTTGACTGCTTGATGAGCTACTTGCATTATTCGAGTTACCTGTGTTACTATTTTGATTTTCGGTTGCCGGTCCACCTGTACTATTTGAATTATTATTAGTTTGCCCCCCCGTCTGCCCTTCGTCCTTCTTCTGTTTATCTTCTGTCTTTTGTTCCTCTTTTGACTCTTCTGGACTTGCCTTACCGCAAGCTACCAACTCAGCACGATCCAAGATACCATTCTGGTCCACATCCTCACATTGACCAACATAAACCTCGACCGTCGGATTAATTGCATCCCGGTTAAACGTTTCAGGATCTGGTTCTACCACTTCGGTTGAAATCGGTGAAATATTTTTATGTTTCATCGTTAATTCGTCTGGATTTCCCAAAATAGCATTTGAAGCAAAGAAAGCACCCACCATCCCGATCGAGGCGATAATAATTATTGTGAAAATATCTGATTGCTTCATATTACTTTCTTCCTATTTTTGTCTCTTATCTTTAGTTTTATCTTCCTTAGCTTTTACTATCTCAGTTTTTTCTTGTACCGTTGTCTCCGCACTGTAAAACGCTGCACCCTGTGCTAATAACTCTAGTTTTGTATTACCATTTCCTAAATTACTACCCCATTTAATCTGGGCGGAAGATATACTGAAAGCGCGTATCGACTTCTCAATATTTGAAATAATTGACATCGTCTCAGCTTCACTTCTTTTTACCGTCAAAGACACTGGAATCGTCGATACACCAGACACACGGCTCTGTCTATAATTAGTTCCCGGTGAAAGCTGTTCAGGCTCAAAACCAGACAATAAGAAAATCTGGTTCAAAGAACCCAACAATGCCTCATCGTTTTTCTGAGCCGGCAACGCATCTGGCACCACACGTAACGCTGAACACATTTTCATCATTTTAAGATCATATGATCTCTCATCATCACTAGTTGCCTTTGAGTAAGCAGTTGTAAAATTAATTCGCTTCCCATTTTCATCGTAGCATTTTTTCTGGCTAGTTCTTGCCACCGATTCCAAATTGGTATTTGCAGCCATTCCTACCATTACGTTATAACGCAAAGTACCCGGTATACTTGAAACATCAATCGCCTGCGGATTACAACTTTTTAGTTCCTTTTCCGAAAATTTACCATCCCCATCACTATCTTTACAAATACCAACATTTTTAATTGCAAGATCATAATTCGCAATTGCCATATCACGTCTCTTAATCACCTTTGCACTAAAATTCATATATTTAATGAGGTAAATTGATACCACAACGCTCACACCCAAAAGCAACGAAGCCCCCAGTGCAGCCATCATCATCTGCTGTTGTAGCTTATTCATCCGGAATCGTTTTCCAAAACTTTTTTCTGTCATTTTTTGTTCTCACTTCCGCTATTTTTACTATCCGCTTGCTTTGTATTTTGCGTACTACATTCTGCATCGTCAGCCTTACAATCATTAGCCGGCGCTGCAAACATTCCCTTAATTTGCTGATATGAGTCCGTTACATTCTGGCCTGTTGGACCAATCGTCATAATATGTTTGTTATTATAAGCAAAGATCACAGGATCAATCGATAACGCTGCCGAAAATCTTAAGACTAAATTATTATTTGCATCACGACCATTTGATGAATCAGTAATCTGAATTCCCTCAGGCACCATCTTACAGCTATTTTCTGCACTCCATTTTATCGTTTCTGCATTATTTTCATTTACCTTAGTACCAGAATATTTAATGCATTCACTCTCAAAATGTGGCACCCCTGTAACCTTCCCCTTTAGATCCATTGCTGGCTTATAAATCGAGTTTTTCACATTCTTAATCGTCACAGTCTCAATTTCTGTGCCATTTTCAGTCTGTGTATTACTTTCGCGACTTGAAGCTAAATCATCTGCCACTCCATCTTCAGAAGTCTTTACTTCCGTTCCTTTACTCCAAGTGTCAAACTGTGGTGTACGCCAAATTTTCTCATCGGGAATAATTGTCTCAATCTTTGTAACTGTTTTTTTCTCTTCCTTCTTCTCTTGATCATTTACTTGACCAAGACTTCCATTATTTAAGTTAGTATTATCAATTGAGGAATCAGTCTTTTTGTTACCTATTGTATTATTTTCTTCCGTTTTATTGACATGATCATTACGTCCAGGATCACAGTCAACCTTACCTCTTTTCCAAATTACATACACATTACCGTTTTCAGACAATAAGTTACCCTTATCATCCGTCTCTTGGATACATCTAGTTGGAATTTGATCACCACTCGCCGTCACGAAACGCCCAAAGTCGTATTTCATCATATTGACTGATTTCTTAAATGATTCCAGCACGCGATAATCAATTTTCGGTTCCTCGCCTGCGTTTGCCTGAGCATCAAAGTTTAAAGTTGCCGTCTCAAGATTTACATTTAGTTCCGACATAGTTATAGTATCTGCACCAGTCGGGAACAAATTTTTCAAAATTGGAAATACCCGCGACAATACTGGACGGTTCTTATTAATTTCCGACAATTTCTTCAATTGATCTTGAATTGTCAAAAAATCTGGCAGCTCTTTATAATTTGTAATTTTATCACTCAGATTCTTTATATGACTTTCTTGACCTGAAATTAGAAGGTCTTGTGTCCCCTTAATTCCACCCAACACCACCAATGTTGAAACCGAAACAATCGAAACCACAATACAAACAAAAAATACAAGATTACGAATTTTTTGCAAACGAATCATCTCCAGTTTTACATCTGGCACCAAATTCACTTCGTATTTGCCAGTCTGACCAGTCATCATGGCCGAATCATCCTTTTTCCCAGCAACTAAATCCTTAAAGAATTTAGGGATATCTGAAAAAGTCATATTCTTAAAAGTATATTTCTTCATTAGTCATTACTCCTCTCAGCGAGCCCAATCGCTACCGCGAATTCTGATGCTACTGGCAAAAGTAGCTGTTGTTGTTGAGGTGTCACTTTTACATATTGCCAAGGATTACCCTGAATTGTTGCAACTCCAGTCTTCATTTCAATATATTCCGCAATAAACGGAATAATACCAGAAAAACCAGATAGTACAATTCCGCCCACCTGCGCTCCAGTGTAACGATTCTGAAAGAATCTTACTGATTTTGTCAATTCTAGTGCAAAATTTTCCAGAGTAGAACTTAAAGCATTATAAACCTTTCCTTCCAGTTTATCTTGAGCCAAACCAAATTTTAAAATAAATTGCCTTGCTTGATCTTCACGTACCTTTAAGGAACTTTCCACCACTTTCACAAAGCTCGCAAGCCCTCCAGGAATCGAACGTACCAAGCGTGGTGAATCTTGATACATCACCACTAGATCAGTTGAGGTCTCACCAAGATCGATAATCATTCTTGCGTCCTGAACACCCACTGGCGCCAACGCCCTTACCATAGATATTGGCTCAGGTTCTTGTGCGATTACGTTCAAACCTAAAGCTTCAATTCTCTCAAGTAGCGACTCTGCATAAGCATTATCGACTGATGAAAGCAAAATTTCAGCTTTCTTTGCGTCATTTGGGCTAATTCCAAGCACCGCAAAATCTACTTTTGCATCATCTACCGACATTGGCACATATTGATCAGCCTCATATTTAACTGTATTCACAATTTCTCGCTTAGGGGCATTAGGCACCTCAATAATAGCCGTATATGTTTTTCTTGCTGGCATACCGACCGCAATATTTTTTGTCCTAATCCCTGCCTGTTGCCTAGCACCCAAAATAATTTCCCCTAACCTCCTTCTTCCGGTTTCCGAATCATCTTGAGTTAACTTAGAATCAATTGGTACATACGCAAATTTTTCAAGCACCCAGCCCTTTTCCACATTACCAGAAAGCTGGATCATTCTGATCGAATTTGTCCCAATATCCAATGCGAAGAAATCGCCCACTCCATGCAATAGACTCATATTAACGTAATTATAACACAAGCATTATAAAATCTGTAAAGCTTCTTTTGTTTTTTTAAATTCAATGCTTTGCATTTTCTTAATTCTTTTATATTCCCCCTCTGCCTGTATTTCAACCTGCTGCAGTTCCTCTTTTTCTTCAAAAATCAACCTCATTAGCCTACATTGTTCGCCCTTCACTCCAAAAAAACCGCGCAACATAAACCAACTCATCAAAAAAAGACTCTGTAAAGATGCACACCTCATCAAGAATTTGTCACCAAGATAATAATCTCCTCCTCGAAGTACCTTTGCCATACTAGCTCCGTTCAATATAATCACATCCGAAACCTGCTTTTTTTCTACCTTTGTTCGGCTACCATCTATCTCATAGTAAAACCTCGGAATAAATTTTTTATGATGATTTTTCATAAACCATTTAAATAATACTATCAGTGAATACCACAACCTTCCATGCTTTCTTCTTAGCTTCTTACGAATCTTACTCTCATCAAAAATTTCTGTCGACTCCGCAAGCATTCCCACGGTAAAATAACATAGCGCAAAACGAAAATGCTCATCATCTACTTTCGCTTCCAAACCATACACTCTATTTCCACGAGCCTCTCTTACCGTTCGTGCAATATCATTAAAATTTCCGAACGGCAATGTATAATATTTTACTTTTTTACCAGACAAAAAAGCGGCATTTACGCCGATCGTTGCCGTCCCGTCACCACCCAAAGTTATCAAAATATCACCATCCATTAAACACTCTGCTAATTTTTTAGCATTGTCATCCACATTTGTTGGTGCCACCTCATACTGCATTAAAGTAACATTCTGAATGTTTGCATCTTGTATACTATTTCTTTTAAAAATTGCATTTTTAATTGGCGTTAAGACTTCCGTTTCAATCCTTTTGGCCTGACTTGACCTTGAATTAATCACGATCACCACTCGCGTACGTCCCTTTGTTGCTTCTTCCGTAACTCTATCCAAAATGTAATATAACTCAGTCTCTCTTCCTTTTTGCGTCATTTTACTTCACCGCCCCAGATTATGTTCTCCTTTAATTAATACCACCCGGAAGTAGTAGTGCAATCACACCCCAAAACATCGCATAAATAACTAACCCAATTACAATATTTAGTATACGCATTTTAATTTTTGCTATTACTGCTGGCTCATTCTTAGAAGTCATATATTGATAACCACAAAAGATAAGGCCTGCCGTCGCTGCAATTCCAACGCCAACTGTCAAGATATTTAATACCATACCAAGTACTGCAAAAATTCCTGACTTAGGATCAGTCTCGCTACAATTAATAATCGAAGTTTTTACACCACCACAATCCGCAAAAACTGGTTGCGAAAAAGCCCCTAGAGCATAAATAAAACTCAAACTTAAAATAAAGGTTGCCATCCCTCGAAATATTTTGTTTAATATTTTCATCTCCCTATCCGCTCTTTCTATTATTTACCTATATTTTTACTTATTTAATGTAGATATTCGTGTAACTTCTTTGTATCCTTATGTTTTCTCAATTTAGACAAAGCCTTTGCCTCAATCTGACGAATGCGTTCCCTCGTTACAGCAAACTCCGCCCCCACTTCTTCCAAAGTGTGCGGACGTCCACCACCAATTCCAAAACGTAATTTAATTACTTTTTGTTCACGTTCAGACAAAGATCCTAAAATTTCCGCAATCTGCTCCTTTAACATTTGAGCCGCTGCTGCATCCTCAGGCGAGACTCGCCCCTCATCCTCAATAAAGTCTCCCAGTACTGAATCCTCATCCTCGCCATCATGACCTACCGCCGCGTCTAACGATGCAATATCTTGCTTGATCTTCATCACATAGTCGACCTTATCCGGCTCCATACCCATCTCTTTAGCTACTTCTTCCGTGGTCGGCTCACGATTTAGCTCATTTGTTAATTTCCTAGTTGCTCGTAGAACTTTATTAATAGTTTCCACCATATGCACAGGAATACGAATCGTTCTTGCCTGATCAGCAATTGCACGCGTAATTGCTTGCCTAATCCACCAAGTGGCATAAGTAGAGAATTTAAAACCCTTATCCGGATCAAATTTCTCTACTGCACGAAGCAGACCAGTATTCCCTTCTTGAATCAAATCCAAAAAATCTAAACCACGACCAGAATAACGTTTCGCAATCGACACCACGAGACGCATATTAGCCTCCACCATTTTATCCTTGGCTTTCTTTTCACCTTTCACAACACGATAAGCAAGATCAGTTTCTTCCTCGTTTGAAAGGAGCGGAATTTTACCAATTTCTCTTAAATATAATCTCACCGAGTCATCAGCAAACTGATCCACATTCTCAGCGGTAATTTCCAGATCCTCATCTGACAACTCCTCATCTTCTGAAAGGTCATCGACCCCAGGTTCCTGTGGCCCCATATCTGTATCGCGAACAGCAAAAAGCTCCTCGTCTTCACTATTTATCTTATTATTTTCTTCCACGATCGCTTTTTTCATTACATCAATTTATAACATAAAAAATAATTTTACACAAATTCTTAGTTGACAAAAAACTAAAGTAATGCCCCATCAATTTTCCAAGTGAGGCATTTACTAATTTAGCGTTTACGCATAAAACTTAAATTACGCACAAGAGTTCTTATTATATTCTTCTTAGTACTTTTCGCATAATTTAGTAAAGACTGCCTAATATTATATTTCTGTTTCTGAAATGCTTCGCTACAAAAATCATTTAGACTATCCGAAATATTATACAGTAAATCCCGTTTTGTTTCAGCTTCACGTTGTTCTTCTGCTGGCAATTTTCTAAAACTACTGTCTTCAATTTTCTTTTTTAGTTTCATAAATTCACTATTAAGCTCTCTATATAAGTATGAAGCACCAAACAATTTATTTTCATCATCTCCGGTCATATCCTTGCTAAAACGCTTAAACATCCCCTCAAGATTTAGTTCTCGTAAATCCTTTGCTATTTCTACACTATTTTCTGCCTGCATCTCTTTCATTTTTGCCGACAAATCACTCCCGGATTCCTTACTTTGATAAGGGTTTGCACCATTCATGTATGCCTTCACTTTTTTATCTGCCTCTTTATCAAAGAAACTCTTCACAAAATCATCAGCAACAGCCTTCTTTTCATTATAGACTCTCCCCATTTCACTCCTGTTAAAGTCGTTCATTCGGATTTTCTCCTCAAACTCCTTATATGCATCAGATTTTCGCTCATTATTAAACATCTCAATTACATCGTTAGGATCATTTGAGCCGATCTCTTTTCCTACTCTATTTACGACGTTAACTTGGAAACCATTCAAAACATTTAATGCTATCTCATATTGCTCTTTAGAGATTTCACCCTTAGCATCCTTAAATTTATCTGAGTCAAATGGTTTTCCAGTTGCTTTACATAATTTTTCTTCAGCGGCCATTGGATCATATAAAGAAAGCAGCTTATTCTTTGCGCCAAAGAGATTATTGAACATCTTTGCGTAGAGTACTTTTTTATTACCCATCTCTGCCGCATACATCAAACCATTATCGATCTTGCAGTAATTCAATAGAAGATTTGCACCCAAATTAGATCCCCTCAGGAAATTAAACTTGTCAGCTGAAATCTCATTCTTATCAACTTGGCTCAAGTATTCTTCTCTTTTCTCAATTACTTTCTCAACACTTCTTTGCTTACTCGCGTCAGTATCAAGTATAGCTTCACAAATATACTCACCGTTGCCAAAGCTTGCAGCTTCAACACTGTCAGGTTTTGGCACTAACGATTCATAATACTTCTTCAATTCCTCACGCTTTTGTTCTTCTGGGTCTTTTTCTTTTTCATTTTTTTCAACACTATTTTTTGGCAGATTGTGATGACCAGCAACTCCGGTTCTCATAAACTGTCTCATTTGAAATGCAGTCACACCTTCCCCGTTCTCATCATCTCCAGCTTCACGAACCTCATTTTTCTCATTATCCCCCACAGTTTCCGATTCTTTTTTATTCAATCCAAGTACAGTTTCTAGCTGTTTCTTGCGTTCTTCGGCCTTTTGTTTCTCTTGCTGTGCAATTTCACTAGCTAACTTCGCTTTCCTAGTCTCATCTGATTCACCTACCACTTCTTCGAGTTTTGATCTTTCATCCCATAACGAATCAGCTTCACCACGTAATTTTTTCAACTCTTCTCTTTGTTCGCTCGTCAACTTACCACCATTCATGGCTTCATATTCACTACGCTTTTTACGAAACTCTTCATCTTTTTGATCAAAACTCTTGACGGTCTCAGCATATTTCTCGTTTTCTTCCTTCATCTGCTTTTCCGCCAAAAAGCCATATCGACGTAAGTCAAAATCTTTATTAATATTCTCATTCACTTTCTCAAGCGAATTCAATTTATGGTTCATTAGCGAATCGCTAATTTCACCTTTTTTATTTCTCGATATAATCGATTCCTTAATTTTTGCAGTATTTTCGAGTTTCTTAGTCTTAGTTTCATCACCATCAACCACCTCAGCTCCCTGATTGATTTTGTCCATAATGTCATTTACGACATACAAGAATGCATCATCATTATGATCAGCATTATAATTATTACTTGCATTCTTTAAACGATCCTGTACAGAAAAAATCTGCTTTTTTGCCCACTGCTCATCCGCAAATCCAAGGCCAACTTCCTGCTTCATCTGTGCAGCTAGCTCACCATTCAAGAAATTTACAATTGCCTGGCGTTTTTTACCGTTATTAATATCCTCTTTCGAAAATTCTAACGATTTCTTCTCCTGCTCGCTGTTTTTTTCGATATTTTTATTTTCATCATTATCGACAACACTTTCAGTATTGTTATTTCCGCCCCCAAGACTATTCATATTTTTCATTATCTGCTCTCCTATCCCTCAAGACTTGTCATATTTTTTTATTTAGCTAAAAATTCCTCACGAAAATTTAACATCGCTTTTCGTGCAATTTGGGTGGTATCTATTCCAGCTTCTCTTATGATTTCCTCAATCAATTCATCACTAGCTCTATCTTCATCATAAGCGGCATTAATCTTATCTAATAAATAATCTGGTAGATTCATTAAAATCTCCGTCATCACGGCATCGCTTAGCTTCTCTTCAAGCTCCGCTCTAAGCCGATCAGTTTTTGGCATTCTCTTTTCGTCAATCATCTGATCGACAAATTTTGCAAGAACCTCTTTTTGAGATGCGGTAAGATCTTTACCCTCGTCTTTCATGCAAACACCCTTTCAAATTTAAAATATGACTTTTACATAAATATACCGCTTATTCTTACAAATGTCTAGATCCACAAACTTAAAAACCATCGTCATCCTCTGCTATGCAAAGAACACGCAATTTATATTTTCATTCTCGTCGCAACTGCTCAATCTGTTTCAAAATCTCAATTGTTTTTTCTTCATCATTTTCAAATTTCACCAACTCTTCAGTTAATTTCACAATCCTTTGTTTTTTTAATTCTTCCTTATACCGTCTATTTAAACTTACGACTTCTTGCGCCAAAACCTCTTCCTTCATCCTCGCATATTTTTCCTCAAAAATCAGCGATAACTCTTCTAATCTCGTTTCATCCTCCGGTACCTCAAGCGCGATTTCCTGTCCCACTACTCCACCGTAAACCAGAATTGCCTGTAAACTATCTTCCAGATTTTTCATCACCATCATTGATTCAGCTAATTCAGTTTTGCCTTGATCACGAGTCACTACTAGCTTTAGCCTAATAGTTTCTGTCGTAATTTTCTTTGCCTGTAAATCCTCTACTGTCACATCCAGTTTTCTCGCGACCAGTTGCTCATAATGTTTTTTCTCAACTGGATCCTCGATGTACGAAATAATCTTCATTGCCATATCAGAATATTCCTTCTTGCCTGGCCCTGTCATCAAATTCAATTTATTTTCGTATTTCTTCAAAATCCAATCCACCGCCGGCATTCGATTCTCTACACATTCCTGCCATAATTTTGGATCAATTTTAATCAACTCGTCCGGATCTTTCGCCTTTCCATAATCAGAAATTACTGACAATGAAATACCTATTTTTCCAGCCAACATGATCGCTCGTTCTGCCGCCTTAATCCCTGCTTCATCTCCGTCATATGCTAGACGAATATCCGTTGTAAATCTTGATAAAATCTTCAAATGATTTTCCGTCATTGCTGTACCCGACGTTGCTACTGCTTCCTTTACACCGGCCTGATGCGAAGAAATCACATCCATATTACCTTCCACAATCACTACAAAATTATTTTTTCGAATTGCTTCTTTTGCCTGTGACAGACCAAAAATAAAACGCCCTTTATTAAATAACCTCGTTTCTGGTGTATTTAAATACTTTGGTTCTCCCTTCTCAATAATTCTTCCTGTAAATCCAATCACTTCTCCAGTGTTTGCATCAAGAAAAGGAATCATCATTCTCCCCTTAAATAAATCGCCATTAAAACGATTTATTAATCCAGCTTCCTTTGCTTCATCAACCGAATAACCACGCTTTTTCAAAAACTCCACCAGACTATTTTTTGTATTCGGCGCATAACCAATTCGAAATTCTACAATCGTATTTCTATTCAGTTTTCGACCGTAAAAAACATATTCACAAACCGCTTTATTCTTTGCAAGACACACTTGATAGTATTTACAAGCCAGTTCGTTTGCTTCTTTTGCTCGCATTTTTAGTCGCGCATTTTTTTCGTCACTCTTATCATATTTTTTTAACTCCACTCCGGCCTGCGCTGCTAACTTTTCCAAAGCCTCCCTAAAAGTAATTCCCTCTACTTCCATAATAAAACTAAAAATATCACCGCCCTTATTTGCGGAAAAATCATGCCAAATACCTTTCTCAGGCGACACCATAAACGAAGGTGTTTTATCCACACCCCAAGGCGAACGTCCCTTCAACGTTCTTCCGGCTCTCTTTAGCTCAATATATTGAGAAACCACATCCTCAATTGGCAGTCTTGCTCGAATTTCTTCTTTGGCGTCCTGCATTAAAACTCTTTCCTCCACTCCCGTTCGCCCATCTGCATCAGAAAAATTATCCTCCTCGTCTTTCTTAAATTATACCATCTCAAATCTGTTATGCTATAATATTCCTATGGATAAAATGGCCTATTTGCAACAAATTGCAAGCGAAAATAAACATAACCACAAGTCTTCCGGATCCCATTTTGACATCCGTGAATTTTTAACCCCCAAAAACATCATTATTACCATTATTGCTCTCTTTTTTCTCATTGGCACTTCTCTTCTCTTCAACACCAAAAAAACTATTGATACCCGCGACCGTGACCTTCTTATCCGTAGTTATTTCATGTCAAAATATCTAAAAGATGAAACTATTTCAAAATATGGAGATCTTCTTAAATCTTCCGATCTTCGCGCCTATACCGCCTCATTAAAAGCCATTCTCAATGAATTAATGATCACTGAAGCTAAATCTCTAGCTGAAGAATTTGGCATTGAAGATGTCTCGAACCTCGACGAAGACACTATCAGTCAAGAAGAAAAGACTAAAAATGCAACCCTAAATTCCACTCTTGAAACCGCCCATCTCTCAGCTCATCTTGACCGTGTCCTTGTTCGCGAATTTACTCTCCAACTTACTTACCTCATCAATTATCAATCTGAAGCCAATGAACGTACCAAAAAACCAAACGCCAAAGCTGCTACTGATGCTGAGATAAAAAGCCTCACTAATCTTAAAAACAATTACGCCACTTTCAACACTAAAGCCGTATAATCCACCCCTAGTAGTATATTTTTTATTTTCGTTTATAATTAAACACATGAAAAATCCTGATTTAAAGAAACTAAAGAAAAGTATTACAAAAGTAAATCCCATACTTAAAGAATTTCGTGATTTCATCAACCGTGGTAACGTCCTTGACCTAGCTGTAGGTGTCATTATTGGCGGTGCTTTTAATAAAATTATCAGCTCACTCGTTAACGATCTCATTATGCCAGTCGTCGGCGTTATACTTGGCGGTATTGATTTTACTAAATTAGAGATTACCATCCCAAATTTCTTCGGCGGCAACGGTGCAGCACATATCCGTTACGGCAATTTTATTCAAAATATCGTTGATTTTCTAATTGTTGCTTTCTGTATTTTTGTTTTCGTACGTCTTATCAACAAACTTTCTGCTAAGAAAGAAGCCGAAAAAGAACCAACTACTGATGATAAAATTCTTACTGTTCTTGAAGAAATTCGTGACCAACGCAAAAAATAATTCAAAACTTTTCTTTAAAAATAGTCACCAGTCGGTGACTATTTTTCAAGGTCTTTAGTCAAATTGTAACTTAATCTCACTATATCATAAATTTCATCTAGAGGGATCTGTCCGCTCATTACAATCTCAATCCCCCCATTACCAAAATAGCGTGATATCATTACAGACTCATACTGTTCTCTTAGTAGTCTTGATAAATTTTTATCCGTTCTTACTTCAACAGTTTTTACTCGATCAACCAAAAAAACTTTTCCATTCGGCGCTAAAAATAGCTTCTCCTCATTCCCGCCATCACGAGTCACTAAAGCTTTTTCCGCAAAATTCCCTATCCCCCCTACTTCATCAATCAAAAATTCCATCTAAGCCTTCTTTAAAAAAGTTAAATAATATTTGATTTCTTCAATTGACCCCTCAATATCATCAAGTGCTCGATGTGCCTCTCTTTTCGTAAATTTTTTGTTCAGCACATTCTCAAAATAAATCTTCCAAGCCGACACATCAAACATTCGATAATGTAATTTGTGATCTAACTCTGGCCATTCTTTCACAATAAATCTTTTATCCTGATGGATTGAATTCCCTGCAAGATAAACCTCTTTACCAAAGTTTTTTTCGATAAACTTTAAAATTTGTTTTTCAACCATAGAAGACTCTAGTCCATTCACGTTTTGCTTCACCAACGCTTCACGAGCCTCCTTATGTATCTCCCAAAATTTTCCCACCATCCTCTTTTCAATCAACTGTTCAGGTACTCTCACTACCGCTGTCATCTTATCTATAATATCAAATTGCCAATCCGTTGCAATTGCCGCAACCTCAAGGATTCTGTCTTTTTCTGGATCCAATCCTGTCATTTCCAGATCCATCCATAACAATTTTGCTTTTTTCATTATTACATCTTCTCCGGAATTTCAATTCCCAAAATACTAAGCCCATGTGTTAAAACTTTTAAGTAAGCCAATACTATCGCGCCACGCTCTACCTCATACTCACTCCCGACCACCTGTACGTTCTCGTAGAAACGACTAAAATCCTGCGCTATCTCATATAAATAAGTACATAATTTACTTGGAGATAATTCACCAACAACCTCACCTAATACATTTTTATATTGCATAATTTTTTTGATCAAATTCTTTTCAACAACTACTAAAGTCCACTCTTTTTGTTCAACTTTTTTGTTCGTTTTTTCGACCTGAGACTCTAAAATTTTTCCGAGTACTTTTTGTGCACGCACTGCCGAATATTGTAAATAAGGGCCTGAATTACCTGTCATCGATACAGATTCTTTAACATCAAAGATGATGTCACCACCCACCTTATATTTCAAAAAAGCATAACGAATTGCACCTAGTAAAATCCTTAAATCCACTTCTTCTGGATTCGGCTCACCTTTATTCTGACTTAATTCCTCCTGAACCTTTATTAATTCTTCACGAATTAGTTCAATTACGTCCACTGCCTTCAAAAAGTTTCCCTTTCTTGAAGACATTTTTTCTCTTCCTGGCAGTTTCACCTGTCCATGAGTTAAGTGCAATGTTCTTTTAGACAACTCCGGAGCATACTGCTCAACCGATTTTAATACCACTTTCATATAATCAATAATATCGTTGCCGGTAATAATAATTGATTTATCAAAATGATAATCTTCCCATTTTGTAAAAATCAAACCAACGTCTTTTGCTTCATAAGTTGGCAAACCGTTCTTATTAATGAATACTCTAGTATGTAATCCATACTTCTCCCCCTTAAACACGATAGCTCCATCTGACTCTTCATACACTCCGTCTCCAAGGCCCTTTGTTACCATCTCAAGTCCCTTCGCTGCCACCGTTGATTCTGGATAATATCGATCAAATTTTACGCCAATCTTCTTATAGAAATCCTTAAAATATTGGTAACTAGCCTTTCTTCCCCAGAAATAAACCTTGGCGAGTTCTAATTCATCCAGTGTCGCCCGGTTCTCATCATGTTCGATCAATCCCTCCAACTCGGCCACAATTGAGTCTCCCGCTTCTGCAATTCTGTAGATTTTCTTATTAATCTCCACAATTTTTTCTTTTGCAACCCCATCTTCTTCATAAGCAGTCGCCCCCTCTACATAAGTCTTTGATAATAATTCAGCTTTTTCCGTCGTCGTCATTAAATCATTAATTTCATCTTTATGTTGCAAAAGTGCATACATATTTTTTGCCACGTGTAACCCCACATCACCGCCAAAATTAGCCCGCACTACATTACCACCAGCAAATTCCACAATTCGTGAAATCGCATCCCCCACCATTGAAGTATATAAATGTCCTACGTGTAAAATCTTAAATGGATTAGGATCAGAAAACTCACAAATCACCGTCTTTTCTAAATATTCATTCTGTGATATATTTTCCAGAAAATTCTTCTGATATTTCTCAAGCTCTAGTTTGTAAAAATCATCACTCAGTTTAATATTAATAAAACCCGGTTTCGCAATTTCAATCTCTGAAATTTCCCTTTCATTCGCCACATCTAGCTCTAAAGTCTTCTCCCGAACCTCTTCGGCAATCTGCATAGGGTTTCTCTTTAAGTTCTTTGCCAAATTCATTGCTATATTTGTAGCAAAATCAGCCCCCGTATCTTTAGGCGCTTCCACTAAATTTATTTCCGCCTCAACATTATACAAGCTTGAGATTACTGTCCTTAATAACTCTCCGATTTTTTCCATACCTATATTTTATCACACAAAAATCATCACCCCTTATAACTTCTCACAAGACTCACCTTAAATACACTCTAATTCTCGGCTAATACATCCATAAAGGCCTGAAATAAAGGATGTACCTTAAGCGGTCGTGATTTAAATTCTGGATGCGCCTGTGTTGCTTGAAAGAATTTACAACCCGGAGCCTCCACAAACTCTACTAATTTACCATTTGGTGATGTTCCAGAAACTTCAATCCCGCCCCTCTCAATTTCCTTCAAAAATTTTTGATTAACCTCAAAACGATGGCGATGCCTTTCGACAATTTCTTCTGACCCGTAAATCTCTGCTGTTTTGCTTCCCTTCACGAGCTTAGCCTTATAGTCACCCAATCTCATCGTCCCACCAGTTGATTCCTTCCCCTTTTGACCATCCATAATATAAATTACATTTTCAGTTGTTTCTGGTTCAAATTCTTCCGAGTTTGCCTTTTTTAATCCCGCTCTTCTTGCCGCCGCAATACAAGCCACCTGCATACCAAGGCATAATCCAAGATAAGGTTTATCGTTCTCGAGCGCATACTTCGCCGCCATGATTTTCCCCTCAATCCCTCTTGCACCAAATCCACCTGGCACTACCAATCCATCCACCGTCGCAAAATCTTTCGCTTCAGCTTTTTCAGCATTTATCCATTTAATCACAAGATTCACCCCACTCCATGCCGCCGCTGCTTTCAAAGCTTCCGTCACACAGATATAAGTATCTTCGTTTCCTACATACTTAGCCACCAACCCCACCGTCACTGTTTTTTCATATTTTTCTGCTCGCCGCTTAGAAAATTCCAACCACTTTGTCATATCAGGTTCTGAATCATCACCTACAAAATCATTCAAAATTTCAAGTACCCCCGATTTTAATACATTAAATGGTACATCATAAACCGAGTCAATATCTGGCAAGTTTAAAACTGCAGTGTTCGAAATTCCTGAAAAACGTGCAATTTTCTCACAAATTTCTCTTGGTGCTGGTTTTTCTGTACGACACACTACCACGTCTGGAATAATCCCAAATCCCCGCAAATCTTTCAAAGCATTCTGCGCTGGTTTTGTTTTTAGCTCTTTAGAGGTATTAATCCAAGGCACATATACTACATCCACATATAAACAATTACGTCGTCCAACTTTGTTTGCAAACAACCTAATCGCCTCAATAAAAGATAGTCCCTCATAATCCCCCACTGTTCCCCCAACTTCCACAATGTGGATATCTGAATCAAGCGAAGCTTTCATAATTTTTTCTTGTACTAAATTCGTAAAATGTGGCACTAATTGTACAGTTTTTCCATGGAAACCACCTGCTCGTTCTTTTTCAATTAACTCTTTAAAAATAGAACCTGATAAAGTAATCGAATAACGATTAGTTTCAAAATCCAAAAAACGTTCATAATGTCCCAGGTCAAGATCTGTTTCTACTCCGTCATGCGTCACATAGCATTCACCATGCTCTACCGGATTTAAAAGCCCTGCATCCACATTAAGATATGGATCGCATTTCTGCATAGTCACCTTGTACCCTTTTGCCTTCAAGATCGCTCCTATCGAGGCCGCAGTAATTCCCTTACCAACGCCCGACAATACACCACCTGTTACAAAAATATATTTACAAGGTTTATCACTATTTTTTCTTAATCCCTCTTTTTTTGTTTCGATATTTTTATTTACCATGGGACACCTCTCCTTTCGCCCACGCTTTAACTTTGATTAATCAAGATTCACCTCTGAATCAATACCCTCATTTTAACATAAACACTAAAAATATCTAGCATCTTCTATGTTACTTCTTTATCAAAGTTTTTTCCTTCAACTGATATACGATATCTGCTGCCTTTGCCAATCTGTCGCTGTGCGTTACCACAATCACGCATTTATTATCTTTATGTGCCACATCCTTTAAAATTTGAATAATCTCATCGGTTGTTTCTTCATCCAAATTTCCAGTTGGCTCATCTGCAAGTACGATTGGCGCACTTGATACCAACGCTCGCCCGATCGCTACTCGTTGTTGTTGCCCTCCCGAAAGATGCATAATATTTCGATTAGCAATTGTTTTATCAAGCCCCATCCTCTCCAAAATTGCACTATCCGCTTTTTGGTTTACTAGTCTTAAATTTTCTAATGGTGTTAAATAATCGATCAAATTGTAACTCTGAAATACTAACGCAATATTATTCTTTCTGTGATATGAATAGCCCATCGCAGCAATATCTATTTTATTTACCAATATTTCCCCAGCCGTTGGTGTATCTAACCCCGCTAAAAGTCCCAAGAAAGTTGATTTTCCCGATCCAGATTTCCCCACTACCGCGTAAAATTTTCCTTCTTCAAATTCTACATTAGTCTTCTTAAGTACCTGCACTCCGGTATTATCATAAGTAAATTCCACATTATTCATCTTTAAAATTGACATATTCCTCCTATTTCATCTTCGTTAAAATTTCTTTAGGTTTTAGCCTCATTACCGAAACTGAAGCTCCACTGATTGAAAGTAAAATTACCGACATTCCACTTAAATATACTTCAACATAATCTGGTAAATCTAAACTTTTTCTAGTAAGTACCATATCCGTTGTATTTCCTGTTTGATCCGGATTCGCATCACTCATAATTCGTTCTGTTAAAGCCCCTGCGGATAAATTTCCTACCATTATTGCTGGAATAAAACAAAGCGATGCGATAATCAAAAGTTCTGCCAAAATTTGCAAAAATATATCCAGTTTCGTTTTTCCAATTGCCAGTAAAGTTCCAATTTCATGCACTCTCCCTCTGAACCAGAACAACAACACAAACCCCAAAATCAAGATTCCAATAACACTGACGCCAAGTAGCATCTTCATTAATATCTTCTCGACATTTTCTGTAGTTTGATAGATTCCTGCCTTTTTTGCAAAATTATTTTCAATATTTAGTTTTCCAAAATCAATATCCAACTTTTTTACTGTCCCCATCACCGCATCAACTTGTTTTGGATCCTTCACTAAATATTTTGCTGTCGCATATTCCATTTTGCTTTTTATTTTCGCAAGTGTCTTCATACTTACAAAAAATCTATTTTCTATCATTTCTGAAGCGAATGTTTGTTTACTGTCTTTTCCAGAAAATGTTCCAACCACTTTCAACTTCATTTTTTTCTTTAACAAACCTACCTCAATCTCATCACCAACCTTGATTTGGTTTAATTTTGCAAATTCCTCATGTATTAACGCCTCATTATCCGATTCATTTAATATCCCATGCCCCTCCCGCATTTCATATTTACCATTTAAAAATTCTTCGATTTCTGCACTTTCATTAACAAAACTAGCCACCAGATTTTTACTCTCATCAGTCTTATCCAAAGTTACACCTCCACCCCCCTCAACTAATTTGAGTGATCCAGTTTCCACTAATTCATTTGCTTGAAAATTTGCTTTTTTTATTCCCTCTGTTTTCAGAATCTTTTGCGCATCCCGCTCTTTCAATAGTCCAGATCCTGCGCTCACCGTAAAACCAGCGTGGAAATTTTTATTCAAAGCCTCTCTCATCCCCCCAATTGATTTTTTTACTACCGCCCCAGCAATTAAGGCTGCAAAGATTAAACCCATGATCAGAAATAACGTCAAACTTCTTGCCCATTTTCGTCTTACTGCCAAACCAGCTCGCCACACAATATTCATTTTCTTATTCCATTTCCATCAATAGCTTCTTTGGTTTTAGCTTCAAAGTCGGCGAGGAAGCAACTAGTACCGCTGCAATGATTACAATCACTCCGAAAATACCAGTTCCGATCAATAACTTAGGCTCTACATTTACATCAATATGATCGATAGTCTTTGTCGATACTGAAGAATCTGCATCTGCACCAAAGTTGCCACCCTTTAGTGATTTATTAATTTCTTTTGTCGTATTCTTTGAAGCTTGAGCCACCAAATCATTTCCTATATTTTGTGAAACTGCCTTCGCCGTGAAATATGACAAACCAAAACTTACTATAAAGATCATTAAGATTTCTAAGCTAAACTGCAATATAATTTTAAATTTTGAAACCCCAATTGCTAGCAATACACCAATTTCTTTTCTTCTCTCGTTAATCCACAAGAACAACACAAGTGCTAATACTCCAATGCCAATCACCATTCCAAGTACCATTACTCCAAATACTAATCCATAAATTCCACTAATTGTACTCGTGATACCAGCAAGTTCTTGCTCACTCTTTGTTAATTGATACATCTTCCAGTTCACTGGTAATTTCTTTGCTTGTTCTAACACCTTCCCCATCGTATTTACATCTTTTGCAAAGAAGGTTACATTCTGATAAATCTCGTTATCCAAATTCACTTTATTTACTTTTCTTGTCGTTGCAAGATCTGTATAGAAAATATTCTCAAATAGTTCAGAGCGTACTCCCGCTTTTCGCGAATTTTTTCCGCTAAAAATTCCCACAATTTCCACTTCAGCCGATTCATGAGATTTTTGTAAATTGTCCGGATCATGTGGATTTGCCTGTACTTTGATTTTACTACCAAGCTGCAATTTATTCATTTTTGCAAAATCTTCATGTACTAACACCTTAAACTTATCATTTTCATTGATGTGCCTACCAGCCACCAATTTAAATGTCTCAGTTCTAAATTTTAGCTCACGGCTAGAATCATTTACACCCATAAAATTCACTGCTTCGCCGTATTCTTTTTCCTTTTTAGCATCATAATCGGTTACTCCACCAGGTAACCTCGCCTGCTTCGCATTCTTCAGATCTACTAGCGCATCCATTCGTCTTACACTACCAGTTACACCATCAAGTTTTGTGATTTGCTCGATATCTTTATTTTTAACCGTACCGGCACCTCTTGGTGTTCCCATGTTATACCTTGCATTATTCTCGAGTACAAAAGCACTCTGAACTTTCTCACCGATCTTACTCGCCGCTTGATCCGTTCCATTTTTAATTGCAAGACCACTCAAAATCACTGTTGAGATCAAAATTAAGATCACCATCATGATCAATGTCTTTATTTTTTTTCGCGTGATAAAATGCCACGCTCTCTGTATTACTTCCATATTAATTCCTTTCACTATCAAAATATCATTTCAATGTGAAATTAATATGAAATTTTTTTATTTTAAAATATCAAAAATCTTATCATAATTAATCTCTACAGAAATTTCATCATTAAATAAATCTATCTTGTTACTTTTTTCGATTAATTTTAAATATTTCCTGTATTCAGAAGAGTCGTTCCAGTGTATTTTCTCATCAACTAAGGCTTTATAAAAATTTAAAAAGCCCGGTTGAAACTTATAATGTAAAAGAATATGTCTTAATGGCGCATTATTTAATATGTAAGGGAATAAAAAATGATCATTAGCTATAAATTCTTTTCCCGTATATTTGAAAAGTGAAATCTTTTGAATACTTGGTTTAATTCCAAACACTCTACTTCTCATCCCTCCATAATATCTCGGTATTTTATCAAATTTCGATTCACGACAATATCCATCCTTGTCAATATACTTCCAATCATCTATATTATTTTTTACCAATATATTACCTTTAGGATAAACATCAATCATCAAACTTTTGGTAATATAAGTTTGACGACTCTCCAGCTCACTTACATAGTTATAAATTTTCCTCTCCTTAAAGTTTGGAAAAATAAATAATTCATCAGAATCTACAAGTAAATACCAGTTATTTTTTCCATAAAAATCAATAATTCTTTGTTTTATTGCACATTCTTTGTTACAGCTAAACATTCCAGACCATAACCAAAAATCGATATCGACATCAAAACTATTAGCAAACTTTTTAATAATATTGATTTCTTTGGGAGACCCACAATTAATTAATGCGAATTTAGTCACCCCTAATTCATTATAGTGAAATATCCACTTCTGAAAAAAATCAATAAAGTTTCTAAAAATACAAACACATATAATATTTCCGTTCAAGCTATTATCAATATTCGTATTACTAGAAACTAGCGTCAATTTATCATTAAATCCTTGGCATAATTCAGTTAGAACAGATTCATCAAAATTAATATCATTATAATAATTACCAGCTATAGAGAAAAGATAAGACTTTAAGTTATCGTTATTGACTATGCTAACTACTTTTTCTCTTTGTTTTATAACATCACGGACTGCCTCTTCAAAATGAAGTCTAGTTTTATTTACTTCATTAAAATCAACATCGTTAATACATATAAAATCACCTTTCCTCAAGTGATTAGATCTAATATTTAAGATTCTCATCAAAAAAGCAATAATACTTCCATGCGAAATAATCAAAATAGAATTATTGTTAAAATTTTTTTCCTCTAAATCCTTTATAAAACTTAATAGTCTATTATAAATCTCAAACTTATTTTCTCCGTATCTACCAAATCTTATAAAAAAATCTCCATCTTTCTGACGTTCACGTACTTCATTTAGCATAGGGTCATTCTTCTGCTGGTTATAAATACCATAATTTATTTCAGTAATCCTATCTTCAGATACAAATTCTACATTAGGTATTTTTTCTTTAATTAAATTAGCAGTTTGTACTGCCCTAAAAATTGGTGAATAATATACTTTATCTATTTTGCCTAACTTCTTTGCAGTTTGCCTAACTTGTTTAGTCCCATGCTTCGTCAATAACGAACAAGATAAATTATCTGATGAAAAAATCTGTTCAACATTATCGTTTGCCTCACCATGCCTCATAAAAATCAGCTTCATTCTATAACCTCAATTAATTCATTTATTTTAACATCCCAAGAGTATTTGTCTTCAATAATTTTTCTCGCATTAATCCTCATTTGATTTACATAACTTATTTTCATATTTAATATACCCCTCACACTTTTAACTAAATCATCAAAATCATAATCAACGAGAATTCCACCTCCATTAGATAATAGACTAGAATTTATCTCTGTCCGTGTCGCTATAACCAAACACCCAGTAGCCATTGCCTCCAAAATAACCCCCTGTAATCCTTCACCATATTCAGAAAAACAAATTATTACATCATTTTCCATAAGATATTTTTCAGGATCATCTACATTACCAACAAACTTGATCTTTTCATTAAATCCAGCCTTATATCTCTCTAAATTCGGTCCATCTCCTACAACCTCAAATCTCAAATTATTATTTTTATCTCCAAATAAACATGCCAAGTCTAAGAACGCTTCAATCCCTTTTCTTTTTAGTATCCGACCAAGATATAAGATTTTATTTATCTCTTTTCTACTATTATAAAAATAAAATCGCTCTATATCAACTCCACTAGAAACCACCGATATAATCCTAGATGTAAATTGCTGCCAATACGTTTTAACTTCATTGGTAATAGCAATTAACCTATTGTATGGGTATAAAAAACTACCCTGAAAAATATCTATTTCACGCGGGACACCACACAAATACAAACAGTTTGTTATTAAATCAGAATTAACTCCAATTGCATCCAATATATAATAAGAAATTATTGTAATTTTAATCTTAAATTTATTTACTATATTACTAAATATACTACTATAAACAATTGATTCATAATTCCAACGATATCGATCTTCTCCAGGTAACGTATTATAAATAGACCAATGTTTGGGCTTTAAGTTTATTTCAATAAATTTTATTTTATCCGCAAAATCATTTTTAAATTTAAGATATCTCTTAGAATATTGCAGTTTGACCGAATATGGATTAATAGTGAATAATCTAACTTTATAACCTTTTAAACACAAAAATCTAGCATGATCCATCGATAACATTTCAGCTCCACCAATATAATAAGAGACTCTGGGTTGATTAATGATTATTTCTTTCATTATTAATCCTTATCTGTGTACTAATATATTCTTTAAGTATTCTTCTAGCCTCAAATAAATCATCTATTGAACAATTTATTATTTCACCATACTTCATGCCAACTATCTCATAATCCTTTACCTGTTCTACCGGTGTATGCGTATTAATTGAATGAACTAAGTTTTTTATTTCTCTAGTTGCACCTCTATGTGTAATATTAATCGACTGTTCGTTCTCCATCAAAAAATTACAAATATTAATAAGCGATTTACCTATCCTAATAGAAAATTCACGTTGACTCTCGCCATATGGATAAGCTACAAAATTGCCATCTATATTTTTTCCATGAGCGTTATAATTGTCTCCAAATCTATAATCTATATCACCATCACGGCGATGAGAATCAAATTCCTCCCAACATGTTTGTAAAAAATTAACTTTTTGATCATGACTCATCAAATCAAAATTTCGAAAATTCCCTTGGAACAATTCAGTTAGATTAGGTTCCGATTCGATATCATGATCAATAGAATGTTTATAAAGCTCTTCATTTAATATTTCTGCAGTTTCAACTGCACGCTTTTTAATACTATGTCGCAAACGAACATTTCTATTCAAATCAATTTTAGGTAATACATTTATTGCCATCTTCTTAGCTATTTCAATCCCCTCTTTTGTTAGACTCGTATCATTCTTTCCATCAATATAGCTATGATCATCATAACTATGTCTTATTACTAAGAATTCATTGTTCTTCATACTTATTACCCAGTATTTTATCTAAAATCCAATCAGGTTTTGGAATTAATGTGTCTTTTCTTCCAGTTTTTATATATTCTAAAATATCTCGCTTCCATTTTAGGTATAAAATTGTATTGGTATGCTTTAGACTAGACATATAATCTAAACTATTATCTTCAACTGATTTGTGTCTAAAATGATGTATATAAGTATTATTTAGAATTGCACATTTATATCCGTCCTTAAGGATTGTCCAACATAAATCTATATCCTCACTACCATACTGAGAAAATAAGTTATTTGCAAAATAATTATATTTTGCCAAACTAGACATTCTTGCTATACAAATACATGAGCTTAAGCTATCCGGAAATTTAACATACCTACATTCTCCAAAAATACTAGTATTTATTAAACATGTAGCATTACAGAAATCCTCAAACTTTTGATACGGATCAATAAACTGCCTCAGTTCTTCGTCAGGGCCATCCCCTTTTACATTCATTAATTTATCCATAGTTGTATAAAAATTTTCATCAAAATAATCATTACAAGATGGACGCAATGGGTTTAACAGAGCAACTTCTTTATTATTATCCATAAAATCTAACATCTTTAATAACCAGTTAGTGGAAAAACACAAATCATTATTACAAAAAACCGTATATTCACAACCAATTATAATCGACTGGAAATATCCTTGGTTATAAGCTGCACCTATGCCTAAATTTTTTTCATTCCTAATATAGGAAAAACCTTTTACAAAAAATGGCACAGGCAAAGAAGATAAGTAATTCCTAGTTTCAACTTCAGATCCATTATCTATAATTGTCAAATATACATCAATATTAATAGTTTTTAATAAACTATTTAATGTATAAATTGTATATCGTAATGCATTCCAACAAACAACTACTATATTTACCTTCGGACATATATTCATATGTCACCATTATAATTAATTCACAAAAAAACACTAGACTAATAGACTAGATAGAAATATTATTTCACTCTACTTAAACCAAATCTCAAATCTCATTCCATTCTTATATGCTGCCAAGCGAAATTTAAATCCTAATTCCGTTAATATATTTTTCACGAAGTACAACCCCATTCCACTACCCTCACCTTCTCCATCTATTCTATAAAAAGGATTAAACAGATCCAAAATCTGATCTTCTGCTATCCTCTCCCCTTGATTCCAGATTGAAAATTTTCCTCGTTCACATTTCACTACAATTGTTGATCCCACTTCTGCGTATTTTACTGCGTTCGAAATTAAATTAGATAGTACTTCTCTCATCGCCACATCATTAGTTTTTATTTTAAAATCATCTATCTTTTCTTCAAACTGCAAATTTCTAGTTTTCGCAATTAGCTCATACTCCTTTAACTCCTCTAAAATCACCTTCTTTACGTTAATCTCCTTATCTTCATCTCCCCGTTCCACTATGTCCGCATTCAAAATATCTTGAATCATTTTAGACATTTTCTCTACTATCAAAAGTGAATCCTCAATTTTCTCCTTATAATTTTTTGGTTTTACTGTTCCGATCAACATATTCTCCAGCATAATATGTAAGCTAGATAAAGGCGTTTTTAGCTCGTGTGAAGCACTTCTTACTAAATCAACTTTTTCCCGTTCCAATTTTGAGATCAATTCTTTCTCTGACTCTAGCTTCTCAATTGTTATCTTTAAGTTCATATATAGCTCATTTACATCTCTCGCAAGCTCACCAATCTCATCATTTCGTCGTTCTTCACAGTAGACTTCTTCCATTTTCTGCATTCTTCGTGTCGTTTTTGCCATTCTTTCAATTGGTTTTACAAAAAGTCTCGTATAAAAATACGAAAATACCAAAGCCATCAGCATCGATACCGAAAACGACAGTGGCAAAATCTTCAAGGTCGCATTTCTAGCCTCATTCAAAGATTCTACATTCGACAACATTTGCACCAATACTTTCCCCCCCTTTGCGTCTTTTACTTCCAACTTTGATACCAAGATTGACCCCAACTGCTCATTATTAACAAGCGGTACTGTATCGCTTCCCAAAAGATCTTCCGTCACAATATCAGCTTCTGAAAATCCCTGTAAATGTTGTACTTTCCCATCAATCTTCAAGTTCAAATTTACATTTTTTTGTATCGCAAATTTTTCACAAATCTCACGAATTTGGTCAGCTGGCTTCTCCGAAATTCTCACACGAAGTTCTTCTAAATTCTTTTCCGCTAGTAACTGTTTCTCAGCCGCATAAGTTTGATTCATTAATACATAGATAAGTCCATGTACAATCAAAATTAAAATCAAAAAAACTAGAGACATACTAAGAAACGTTTTTGGGAAAATCCTTAACTTACTAAAAACAGTTTTCTTATTTTTCATCATCATAACAATATCCCACCCCTTTCACAGTCTCGATACAATTTATTTCCAATTTTTTTCGTAAGTTTTTTATATAAACATCCACTACACGATCATATGGAAAATCATCGTCCCATAATTCTTCCAAAATTTGTTCACGCCTCAACACTATTTTTGGATTTTCTATCAACATCTTTAATAGTTCAACTTCCTTTGGTTTTAAATCCACATCAGATCCATGAAGATACCCTTTATATTCTAAGAAATCCACCATTACATCCCCTCGCACCCACTTGGAATTCTCTACTTTTTCTTCTTTAGCTTTTATCCGACGTAGTAATGCCTCAATCCTTTTCTCCAAAATTAATAGAGAAAATGGTTTACATAAATAATCATCCGCCAAATTATCAAAACTAGCTAGTTGTGTCCCCTCATCACCCAGCGCCGTCAACATTAAAACTGGTGTTTTGCTTATTCTTCTAATTTCCTTCAAAACCAAAATTCCATTCATTTTTGGCAACATCACATCCAAAATTACCAGATCAAACACACCCTGCGAAAAATCACAAAATTTCTTCACTGCTTCTTCCCCATCTGCAGCCTCAGTCACTGAATATCCTCTGGAAGACAAAAAATCTCGCACCCCCTCTCTTGCAGTTCTTTCATCCTCAACTAATAAAATTCGTTGCATTATTTCTAGTATACTATCTTCTTAGTTCACTTCTCTAATAACCTCGTACTTATTTGCTAGGTTTATTGAAGTTATTTTTCAATCCATTCGATTAGTTTCTCTATTGCAAGATTCTGGTATATAGGTTCTTTTTTATCATTTCTATAACTATGATCTGCATTTTTAATCTCAACAACCTTAGCTGAATTACTAACAATTTTTTCAATTTCGGATGGTGATGCAAAACGATCATTCTCTCCTTGAATAACAAGTTTTAGATTATTTTTAATCACAGCTCGCTTAACATCATCAGGTATAAAACCAAGAATTGCTAAATCTATTTTGTTATCTGGGTATCGCTCTAAGTAATAACTAGCAACAATACCGCCGAGTGATTTCGCTACAATTCCTATATTTTTATATCTCTCAGAACGAATAAAATCTACCACGCATTTTAGAGAAGCCACTTCTTCTTCTAGTTCTGCTCCGCTTGAATTATCTTCTCCGCGATCACAATAGGGGAAATTAAAACAAATGACACTATTCTTCGTCATTGCAATAGCATCAAAAATAGACGTAATAAAACCAGTCTCCACGCCAACTAGACCACTACCATGTATAACAATATACGCCTTTTCTCCGCCATTCTTTCTATAATATTTATATGTAAGTTTATCCATTTTCTCCTTTTAGACTTTAAAATCTATTTTTAGCAACAATTTACAAGATGATTCTGAAATCTGCATATTTATCAGCAAACGCTTCTTCGATTTTCTTGCCAGTTTTCTCGAGATATTTCTTTACAAGATAGTAGCCTAAGGAATAACCCGACCAGCGTGATAGTTTATCATTACCATTGAAGAATATAGTATCGTAATCATAATGATTGGAATCTAATTGATCACGAAGCTCTTTAAAAATCTTTTCGTTTTCATCATCTGTTCGTTTGAGAATTGTTTTGATAAAAAATGTTTTTTCTTCTTGATCTTTAACAAATTCAGCTTCAAAATAAGTTGCAATACCCTCGCTAATCATGCCATCGAACAAAGAATTAATCCACTCATCATTTTTGCCCCAGCGAGCAGCGTGACAAAGTTCATGAGCTACCATTTCGGAAATCAGGTTTTTGGTTGCTTTTTCTTCATTGATAGCAAATTCAATAAAATCGGAAGTCCTAGTGCGCCCGCCGACCCCATCTTCCGGAATAATGATATTGTATAAGCGGTTAGTTACTAGCAAATCGATATCCCAATCGACTTTAAACTTTGAAAATACATACTCTTCGGCAGTCTTTATGGCATTCATAATCATCTTTCTGTTACTAGAGAGACTACCATTAGCTTCTGTAAGTAATATATTTACCCTGTTCATAAGAATAATTATACCGTACTTAAATAAAACCCAGCCGTTGAGACCCCAAACCTTAACGTGAATATTGACAAAAATACAAATAGAATATTATATACGCCACAATATCGTATCTTTTTGTAAAGACATCTAGCAAGAGGTTAAAATGTTAACACAAATACATTGTTTCCTTTTCTTAAATTCTTTTTAATAGTTCAATAGCCGCGCTAAAGATTTTTTCATTATTGCGTTCGAGTGGTTTTTTTGTCTCACCATCTACTGTATCTTCACCAATTAAAAATTCAATAAATTTAACATCTCGGTACTGAGCAAGAGCAAGCAATGCAGACAACTCCATGTCAACACCAATACAACCACGTTCTTTCATTAATTTAACCTTACCAAAAGTTTCACGATAGACAGCATCAGTTGTCCAAATTTTACCTTCCAAAGTAGTAAAGCCTTCCTCATCAAAAAGTGTTTTTGTTATCTTCAAAATTGATTCATCTACATCAATCTCATTAGAATCTGGTAAATAATGATAACTTGTGCCCTCTTCACGATAAGCAGCAGTTTAAGATGATTGTATTCTTAGCAATATTTTTATCTAGCCGTCCACAAGTACCAAAAGCAACAAATTTTTCAATACCGCTAGCAATTAGTAATTCCATATCGCAAACACTACCGGCTGAACCTGTTGTGGGGTAGACTAATAAGACTTTTTCTCCGTCTGTTTTTATATAACGATAAGTATCAAAAGCTCTGCCAAAAGCATTCGTGACTGGAAAAGTTTCGAAATTCTTATTTGGCATGATGTAATCTTCCCAAATCTCATCATCAAAAATTAAAAGACACTCACGTGGCTTACCGTCTAATTTTAGATCACACGGACCAAAGACTGTTTTTCGCTCTGGATCATATTCTATCATGCTTCTATCATACTCCTAAATATCTTCTTTAGATATATTCTGTTAATCCATATTTTATCCTTATCCACAATATCAAATTCATTATGCCCTAATTTTTCTTGACCCATTTCTGAATTGTTTAAGCGAACCAACCGACATAAGAATATTGACAAAAACATCAGTGTAACATATAAGAAATCATACAGATCTATTTCTTATTTCTGTAAAATTCGTTAGAAAAGTAATTGTAAAAAATCGTTAACCAATTTGGCCCGCATAATTGCGGGCCTTTATCAAAATATGAATACTCTAATCAAACAAGCTAACAATCGACTTTTAGGAAATTTATACTTACATCTCATAAGTGAATATTTTTACATTTTTTTACAAAACAACAATCTATTAAACTATCTTGATGGAGAATATAGTGCAGACAACTACGATGGTGTCATTATTTTTTCTTCGTCGTTTGATTTAAATTTTTCAGAAATCATAAAGAATTTTTCAATCAAGCAATCAGACGTTCTTCGAGCCATTCTACGAACCAGTTACAACAAAAAGCGCGAACCTTCTTACGATATAGAAAGAACCACTCAAGAGCTTATTAATCTACATCAACAACCCTCTTTGCAACATTTTATTACAGCCCCAATCAGCCCAGCATCATATACTCTTAAAACTCCATATTTTTCATTATCCAATAAAATTAACTATAATCTTATAGATTTAGACATTATTTTAGAAATTAACCTAACAGATGACTTCCTAAAACCGTTAGCCCCGATAGTCTTAAATGCTCTTTCCAATATCTTAGAATCTTATATTTACACGATACCAAATTTTACAAGTTATGTTTATCACGAACAATGGTCAGATTATCAATGCGACCCAACATACATTGGCCTCAAATTACAACTTCGCACTTCCAATCAATCCCAAATTGATATAAAAACCCTAACAAACTATTTAAATAGCCAGTTATCAAAAATCAAACAATTAAAGTTTTCAGAAAAACTCTTATCAAAAATCCAGCTTAAATCACTACTTCTTACAAACGAAGAGCTACTTACTTCAAGTGGCTTCATTGTCACGAATGAATATTGGAAAAAAATATCTCTCGAAGATATAAACAGGTTATATTCTAATATTCATATCGTTGGATAAAATATTTTTTCAAAATCTAATTTTAAATTTTCTGTTAAAATAGAGCCATGGATACCGTGGTTTCAGTTCAAAATCTTGTTAAAAAATATAAAAATAATTATGCTGTTAATGGTCTCAGCTTCAACGTTAAAAAAGGTGAAATCTTAGGTCTTCTCGGTCCCAACGGATCTGGTAAAACTACTACAATTAATTGTATTCTTTCCCTTCTTCAATTTGATTCAGGTCAAATCAAAATCTTCGGCGAAACCATGCGTCCTGACGCTTATGACATTAAGCAAAAAATCGGTGTTATCTTTCAGGAAGTTGCCGTTTTTAATGAACTCACCGTCTATGAAAATATTGATTATTTTTGTGGTCTATATATTTCAGATAAAAGCACACGTAAACAATATATTACCGACGCACTCAAGTTAGTTAGCCTTGAAAAATTTCAAAAATATCGTCCAAAACAACTCTCTGGCGGCTTACTTCGTCGCCTTAATATCGCCTGTGGCATCGCTCATAAACCTGAATTAATTTTTCTTGATGAGCCAACCGTCGCCGTCGATCCTCAGAGTCGCAATAATATTTTAAATGACATCAAAAAACTTCGTGACCAAGGCGCCACCGTTATCTATACTACTCATTACATGGAAGAAGTCGAAGAGCTTTGTGATCGCATCATTATTCTTGATAATGGTAAAATCATCGCAAAAGGCACTGTCGATGAATTAAAAAAATTAGCCAAAAATCAGACTAAAATCGTGACGGGTCCAACTCTCAATGACGTTTTTCTAGAATTAACCGGTAAAGATTTACGAGATGATTAAAATGTTTCTTCATAATTTAAAATATAATTTTAAAATTCTTACACATAACAAACCTCTTCTTTTTTGGAATTTTATTTTCATTATCGCTATGAGTATTTTTTTCCGACTAACTTTTTCTAATGTCTATAACACTGAAACTTTCTCCACACTAAATGTTGCTGTTGTTAAAAACGACGAATATCAAAAAGACCAATATTTTTCGCACGCAATCTCAAATCTAGAAAAAACCAACCTCAGTGGTAGCACTATTGATTCCGAGAAAGATACTACAAATCCACAAAAACTTCTACAGATCTCATATGTCAATACGACAAAAGAAGCCGACGCTCTTTTAGAGAATAAACAAGTCATCGGTACTATAGAGATCAAAAATCTACAACCAATTCTTAAATTTAAATCAACCGGTATTAGAGAAACAATTCTCAAAAAAATCATTGAAGAGCTTCTCGATAAACGCGCTCTCTACAATAATCTCCTCTCTGAAATTCAACCACAAATTACGCAACAAATAAAGCAAAGCATTAAAAATCCGAATAAAGTAGATTTTAAACAAATCGAGTCACAAATTACCCAACAAATTAACCAAAGTATCGGTTCTAAAATCAAAGAGCTAAATCAAAATACCCTTTCTTTCAACTCTGTATCCTCAAAAAAACTAGATTATACAATCATCGAATACTTTACTCTTATCGCCATGTCCTGTTTCTCCAGTGCTTATTTCTCCATCTTTCTCATCAGCTCCATCCTCGCCAATATGAGTGAACACGGCAAACGCATTTCAGTTTCTCCAGCCAAGAAACGCACCTTAGTTCTTAGTAGTATGCTTAGTGCATTTATTACACACCTCATTCTTCTCTGTTTAATTTTCAGCTTTAATATCTTCATTCTCAAAATCGACTATGGACAAAATCTTCCCGAAATTGTCTTCATCTCGATTCTTGGTTCTATCGCAGGAATCTCCTTTGGTCTTCTCATTGGCTCTCTCATTAAAACTAGTTATGAAATCAAAATTAATCTTACTACCTTTTTCCAACTTTTCTGTTGTTTCCTGTCCGGCATGATGGGACCATCGATCAAATATCTTGTTGATACCAATTTCCCCCTTATCAATCATTTAAATCCTGCTAATATGATTGTAGACGGTCTTTATTCATTACAAATTTATGATAATCTCAACCGCTATAACTTCAATATTATCAGTCTCATCCTTTTTTCAGCTTTCTGTCTTATTATTTCCGTTATTGTCATCAGAAAACAAAAATATGCACAGTTATAAAGGAATCCTATGATTATTTTTAAAACTTTTTGGCGAATTATGAAAAGATACTGGTGGATTGTCGCTCTCTATGTAGTCATACTCACATCTATTTCAATCCTCAATTTAAGATCAAATTCTAATCAAACAGCATTCACCGATGAAAAACCAGAAATCACCATCGTAGACAAAACCACACATCAACCGCTTACCAATAATTTTCTTAATTATCTAAGTCAAACAGCAGAGTTAGTTAAACTCGATGAATCACAAATCACTGATGCGCTTTTCTATCAAAGAACTAGCCTTGTTGTTTTTCTGCCTGAAAATCTCGAAACACAGATTCTTTCTGGTCAAAAAATCACTCTCGATTACCGTACCTCGGGAAATTATTCAGCCGAATTAGCTAAAAATCTTATTTCACGCTATTTTGAACTTCAAAAATCAGAGATCAATCTCTTGCATGCTCAAAATCCTAGTCATCAGCAAATTAATTCCCTAATTAATTCTATTAATCAAAAACTAGCCGTTTCACCAGAAGTTCATCTAACGACTAATAATATAACTAATTTAAGAAAAATTTCCGCTTATTTTAACGCCGCCAGCTACACAATCATGGCAATTATTCTCTATATCACCTGTCTTATTAACGCTACTTTCAATAAAACTAAGATCAAAAAACGCACTTTAGTTTCAAGTCTTCATCTAAAAAAATATAATCTATATCTACTCCTTGCTAATTCAATCTTTTCTTTTCTCTTCTTTATTTTCATCTCATCTATTAGTTACTTTGTTCTCGGCAACATTATTTTCACCCCTCTCCTCGTTTTATACTTGTCAAACACTCTTCTCTTCGCCATTTGCTGTCTCACACTAGCCGAACTCATCTCCACCATCGTAATTTCAAGAGATGCAGTCTCAGGTATTGTTAATCTAATTTCACTCGGTTCGGCCTTCCTCTCTGGTGCCTTCATTTCTGCATCATTCCTCCCACCCCTGGTTTTAAATATTGTCCACGTTCTTCCTTCGTATTGGTACATTAATGCTAATTCAAAAATTGAATCAGTAAAAAATCTAAATCTTGACTCAATTTCAGCAGTCTTACCAAATTTTCTAATGTTACTTTTTTTCTCACTGCTCTTTATTGTTCTTAATTATTTAATTTCCAAAAAACAACGTCAAACCAATTGTTAATTTTAATTTTTACATTTTATCTGTTATAATCGTTCAAGACGGAAGCGTGTCCGAGTGGTTGAAGGAGCACGCCTGGAACGCGTGTATACAGCAATGTATCGGAGGTTCGAATCCTCTCGCTTCCGCCAGGAAGTGAAAAATAACTCGGTAGAGTTATTTTTATTTCTTCGTAAAAAGAAGTGAGGGTTCGAGGACCACAAAATACTAAAAACAGTATCTTATAATCCTGCACAATTATTTTATTCAACTTTAATTAATTTTTTTCTCAAATATCTTTGAAAATCACCATAGCTGAACATTGAACTTTCATTATAAGTTGAGGCCCCTCGTGGCAAAACCACACTCTGTATTCCAATTCTTCCCACGCCGAACTGATCCACTGTTGATACCGATTCTACTTCCTCTTCCAAATGCGTAGCAATATCAATCAAAGTACGCACTTCTGCCATCGTAATATTTGTCTTCACGTTATCTCCCAATGAATCAATCAATCTAATCACTTTAGTTGGTTTCGTTAATATTCCAATAGAAAATGCCTTATTTTTGATTGCACTAAAAATTCTCTGCTGATTAATCTCACGATCAAAGTTGCTACGTGATAAACCAAAATCTCCACCTTCGTCACACCCAGCATTACGTGCCCTGGCTAGCTTCAACGCCGTACTACCGTTTAAACCATAATTCATCCCCTTAGCAAGATCTAAATGCTGGCAAGAATCATGAATTCCCGACTCATCATCTGCATAAACATCCACATCGATTCCCCCCAGTTCATCTACCACAGTTTTTAATGCATTCCAATCTAACGAAATATAATATTGCAAGCTCAGCCCTGTAATTTCTGAAACTTTCTTTGCAAAATATCTTGAAGCCCGATCTTTATTATTTTTATATTCATCAAGCGCACACATATAAGTGGCATTAATCTTACCCTGTGTTCCCACCACACAATTCACTGTTTCCCCACCCGGTACCGCGTAATTCACCCAAAGATCTCTCGGAATACTAAAAATCTTTGAAGTTTTCTTTTCTTGGTCAATTGAAGCAACTAAGATCGAGTCTGTCAAAAGTCCACCACCATGCCCTTCAGCATCTTCACTTGTTCCAAAAATCAACACATTAGTCAAATTATTTTCATCTTTTGCAAGTTCTGTACCAATCAAAATATCCATCGGATTCCCCTTGAATACATTTGCCGTATGAGACAATAGCATATAACCAAAAATTGCAGCAGCAACCATCAGTACAATAATTGAACTTAGCACTACAATCAAAATCTTTGTCCAAAGCGGAATACTAGTCTTTTCTTTTTTTACTTTTCGTTTTAAACGTTTCCTATCCTTGGCCAATTCTTTCTCAAACTTCAGGATTGCGTTTACTTTCTTTCGCTTTTCTTCAGCTGACTCCTCCTGAATATTTCTTTCTTGAACAATCTTTTTAACTACAGGCTCTGGCTCAACTTTCACAGTTTGATCTGGCTTAGCCTCTGCTGTTTTCGTCGAGCTCTCATCTTCTTTTTCACTCTTATCAACCATTTCGGTCTTTTCGAGTTTATTCTCCGCCATTTTTTTTACCAAAACATCTTCGGTCATGCTTTTTTCAGACACTAGAATCTTCTTCCCCGCTCGTTTCTTTATCGTTTTTCTCGAATGCTTTGTTTTTCTTTTTGGCATCGATTTTTTCTCCACTTTTCTTTAATAATTTTATCACATAAATCACTGGTTTTTCTCTTGCATGCTATAATTAAATTAATGAGTCAAAAGGGTAATATTAGAAAAGACAATTCACTTTTAATTGAATTAAAGAACATCACACGCAGCTTTGGTTACGGTGAAGCTGAGTCATTCGCACTCAATGATTTTAATCTTGAAGTTAAGCCTGGCGAGTTTATTATGATTATGGGCCCTTCCGGCTGTGGTAAGACTACATTATTAAACATTATTGGACTTCTTGACTTTCCTACTTCCGGTAGCTACTATCTCGACTCCGAACGCACTACGGTATTTTCTAAATCACATCAAGCTCATATTCGTGCACAAAAAATCGGCTTTATTTTTCAAGATTTTAATCTTATCCCTAAAATGACTATTCTTGAAAACGTTTCCCTCCCCCTACTTTACGCCGGCGTGTCCAAAACCAAACGCCTCATCAAATCTTCTGAAATGCTTGCCTATCTCAATATGCAACAACGTGAATATTATTATCCATATCAGCTTTCCGGAGGTCAAAAACAACGCGTTGCCATCGCCCGCGCTCTAGTTTCTTCACCAGAAATCATCCTTGCTGACGAACCCACTGGTAATCTTGATAGCCATAACGCTCATCTTGTCATGGAAGAACTTCGTCGTATCCATTCAAAAGGCAACACCATCATTATGGTTACTCATAATCCAAATCTTACATCTTATGCCACTCGCGTTATTCACATGCTTGACGGTCGCATCGCCACCGATATTAAAACTGTTGCCGATGAAGACCTTCCTGAACGTATAAAAGTTAATTTTCAATCGAAAAAACTCTCAGAGTCTATTCAGGACATAATTAATACCCAAGAATCCGAAAAAATCGAACAACCTGAAATTCACACCATTCACGTCCGTCCTATCCAAAAAGTTGGATTCAAGAACCCTGACTCTTACCGTAATTTTAACCTTACACCTCAAGAAACTCTCGACTCATCAAGTAAGAATAATTTTCTATCCACCGATCAAGCATCTGAATCAATCGAGTCTAGTCACCCACCAATCGTTCCGCCCGACCCCACTCTTCAAAACATTGAAAAAAATAAAAAACCAGAGTCAAAGACTCCAAATCTTTCTTATAAATATCCGACTAGTACAGAAATTTCCGTTGACGAATCCACTTCATCCATACAATCAAAATCGTCTTCAAAGTCTGAGGCTAGCACAGCTAAGTCAACCTTCCCCGTCGTATCGTCAAGTTCCAACGACAGTTCCATTCGTATTGTTAAAAAAGCTACAATCTTTGAAGAATTAGAAAGGTCAACAACCAAACAAAAGGCCAAAACCAAAGTCGCAAAAACTAATAAAAAACAAGCGAAAGGACGCCGCAAATAATGTCACTACTTCTTCGTACTAATTTTGAGATCGCCAAAAATTCTCTCAAAAAACATAAATTTCGTAGTTTTTTCACTTGCTTTGGTATTTCCGTTGGTATCGGCAGCATTATTCTTATCCTCAGTCTCGCTGGGAGCATATCACAATTAATTTCCTCACAAGTCAAAGCTCTCAATCAACAACTAATTTTAGTCCGTCCTGCTAATAATAAAAATAATCTAAATAATATCATCGACGAACTCACAAATTCCAATCATTTCAATAATTCAAATCTAACCGCAGAAGATCTCGTCAAAATAAAAGAATCTAGCGATAATATCAAGAATATCGCCCCTATTGCTATTCTTCATGAAACGGCCACTGGCGATCACACAGTTGAGTCAGCCACGATTCTAGCCACTAATTCTGATCTAAAGCCGATCTTAAACCTAGACCTCAAATCCGGTAATTTTATTCAAGATAATGATTTAAAATCTGCTGTTATTGGCCACTCTCTTGCACTCCAACTTTTTGGCTCGAGTGAACCGATCGGCAAAACATTTTCTTTTGCAGGCCACAAATTTATCATTATTGGTACTCTGCAAAAAACTGAAAATCCTGTCAATTTTAACGGTGTAGATTTTGATCAAGCCGTCATTGTTGACCTTAATCAAATCAAAAATCTCAATCCTCAAATCCAACAAATCAATATCACAGTTAAAGACGACAAGCAATTAGAATCTACTGCCGAAAAAATCACAAAATCCCTCACCAATCTTAAAGGCTCATCCAGTAATTTTACTGTAAATTACGGTTCACATATTACCCATCCCGCCAGTAATTTCTTTTCTATCATCTCCATTATGCTCGGTAGTATCGCTGCCATTTCACTCTTCATTGGCGGTATCAGTGTTATGAATCTTATGCTTGTTTCTGTCACCGAACGAACCCACGAAATCGGTATTCGCAAAGCCATCGGCGCCACTAATACCCATATTTTCATGCAATTTCTTTTTGAAAGCATCATTCTCGTCCTTATCGGTTGTATCGGTGGATTTCTTCTTGGCTACCTAATCGCCATCTTTTGCTCAACCTTTACTCCCTTCAAGCCCTTTATTAGTTTAGAAATTTGTCTTGTTGCCTTCTATTTTGCCTTCGTTACAGGCATTCTCTTTGGTTTATTCCCTGCCATCAAAGCCTCCAAACAAAAACCAATTGACTCTCTTAAATTTTCTAGCTAATTCCAACTTAAATTGTTTCATCAACCTAAGGTTAACAAAATATAACACTCATACTATAATTAATCTATGAGAATTTTGGGAATTGAATCATCTTGTGATGAAACTGCTGTTGCTATTGTTGAGAACGGACAAAAAATCCTTAGCAATATTGTTGTTTCACAAATTGATATTTTTGCCGCCTATGGTGGCGTAATTCCTGAAATCGCAGCCAGATCACATCTTGAAGCTATTCTACCCGCCATCCATCAAGCTTTTCACGAAGCAAAACTAATAAGCCATAACCAAGACGATTGGTCGAAGATTGATGCCATTGCCGTCACCCATACCCCTGGTCTTCTTGGCTCCCTTCTCGTTGGCACACTCACCGCTCGTACCCTTGCCATCTTACGACATAAACCACTCTATGCAGTTCACCACCTCAAATCTCACATCTATACTAACTGGCTCCAAAGTCAAACTGAACCTGATTTTCCTCTTATTGCTTTAATCATCTCAGGTGGCCATACTCAAATTGTTAAAATGTCTGCACATCAACAATTTGAGATTATTGGCACCACTCGTGACGATGCAGTTGGTGAATGTTTTGATAAAATAGCTAAAATCCTTGGTTTACCATACCCAGGAGGCCCATCCATCACTAAGGCAGCAACCACTGGTAATCCAAAAGCTTACATTTTTCCCCATCCTATGTCAGGTACTCTTGATTTTTCTTTTTCAGGACTTAAAACCGCCGTCCTTCGTGAAGTTCAAAAAGCTACAAAACAGCCCATCTCCTTTCCCTCTTCTAAGCTAGCCCCACTTCTAACCAATCAACAACGCGCCGATTTCGCAGCTTCTTTCGAACAAACCGCTGTTGATATTTTATTAGAGAAAATTACTTCAGCCTTAAAACAAAACCCCGAAGTCAAATCCCTCATCGTTGCAGGTGGCGTTTCTGCTAACCAACGCCTACGTCATGATCTGAATATTTTTATCGAACAACAAAATTCTAAACTGCACAACAAAATTAACTTATATTTTCCAGAACCTCGTTTTTCAGGAGATAATGGAGCCATGGTTGCCTCCGCAGCATATTACGAAATTATATCTCAAATTTCATCAACCGATCCGTTCACCCTTAATATTATGCCTCGTTCAATTATCCAATAAACAAAAGGGTTCAAAAGAATCCATTTTTTTATAAAGTATAATATATTTATTATGCAAGATAGTTTTTATTCCAATCTCAAAGCTCAAGAAATTCAAGTTATAAATCATACTATCCAGAATCTAAATAGAGATTTCTTCTTAGCCAAAGTTTCTCAACCAGCTCATCTAGATTTTTTGAAACCAATCGTCAACCATCCCAATATTAGAAATTCCGTACGTTGCTTACTAATTAATCACAATCAAGAACTCTGTCTACTCTATTCTCGGGCCAAAGATTATTACGCCATCCCCGGTGGTGGTATCAAATCCGGTGAATCTCTTCTTCAAACCCTCAACCGCGAAACATTAGAAGAAACCGGTTTTTTACTCAAAAACCCAAAACCAATCGGTAATATTTATGAACAACGCCACGATCGCATTACTACCACCTTTTTCTTCTCTGCTCTTCCAGACAAAATCCTTCATCCAAATTATATGCCAGATGAGCTTGAAGAAGACTATATTTTAAAATGGCTACCCCTATCCAAAGCTCTTCAAATTTTTCAAACCACCTGTTATGAACAACAATTACATAATTTCCCCTCTTATAAAGGCGCGTTCATCAGCTACCGATTTCTAGAACTTCTTCAATATTTTCTAAAAACACGTATAATCAATCATTAAAAATCCCAAAACATTAAAGTCGCACAATATTTTACACAAAAATTCAAAACAAAAAATCATTTAAAACCTATGAGAATAAAAATTCCATCTCCGCAAAAACCTGACATAACATTACGTAAATTCCGAACTAGTGCAAAAAATGCACTAGTTATTTTCATTGACTTACAAACAATCAAAAAAATACTAAAGAATAAAAAGAAGAATTTTAATTCAATCCAAAATTAAGCTTCTTATAATAATCTAATAATTACTACATTTTTCTAACTAGTGCATAAATTGCATTAGTTAAAATACGCAATCAAAAACAAAGGCCTATACATCCAAAAAACTAAAGATCAAAAATCACTCAAATTAAAAAGTGAATTCTTCCCTTTATCAATAATTGCTTGTGCCTTAACTAGAAGTTTATCCAACCCTTCCGGTGAATTCGCCGAGCCAACATGTATTGTTTTCACAATCTTACTGTGCTCCTTATAACAAACTTGCACCCCAATCGCCCCCGAAGCAGTTTTGAATTTTCTAATATAAGCCACACCTAAATTCTACCATAGTTCCCTACCCTTTTTAAATAAACAGAAATTTAATCAACTTAACATATTTTTTGACTTGAATAACAAACAACCTACAAAATAATCAAAGTTACAAAAAACCGTCCAATATCCACATTTTTAAATAATTCCCCATTTCCTCTCCTACTATTCCCCTGTCTTTAACATCCTATTGACTTAGCAACCCACGAGCGGTATTATAAACATAACAATTACTGGCTCTTAATTTTTCTAAAAAATCAAAAATACAGTAATTGGTCATATCAAAATATTGCACATTTTATAAAATAAAAACTTGATCGTGTCAAGCATTAGTTTTTATTTTAAAATTTAACACAAGTATTTTCACGTGTCCAACAGGGAAACATTACTTTTTGTTTATATTTTCATTTAAAACACATATCTCAAAGAGGGAATTATCCATAAATCCCATACACTCTTTAATTCGCCTCATATCAAACCAAAATTGTCAAAAAAATAGGCCATTGGCCTATTTTTTCTTTATCAGAAGATGTATTAAATCACAGAAAGTTGTTGTTTTAGTCTCTCAATCTGCTCATTTTTCTCGTCAATACAATTTCTTGTTTCTCGAACTAGCTGTTGAGGAGCTTTTTCCACATATCGCGGGTTCATCATCCTCGCATTAAGCCCATCAAGTTCACGCCCAATCGCTAATATTTTCGCCTCCAGCTCATCTTTAAAATCAACCACAATTTTTTCCGGAACATCAAGATATAATTCATGATTAAGCACTGCAAGTCTGAGACCTCTAGGGGAACCGTTAGTCGAGGCAATTGAAGGAACTCTCGACAGAAACTTTACAAGCAACAAATTATCGTTCACTAAGATATCTTCGCCCACCAGTAATCCGAATTTTTTACCTCTGTTAAACTTTGCGAGTGCAGCCTCAGTTCCACGAATTTCTGAAACCACTTCAGATAGACGCTCAAAATTCTCTGCAGATATCACATCATAACTCATCTCTGATGGCCACATTGCATCAATAATCATCCCGTCCGTCCATGACAGATTCTGCCAAATCGCCTCTGTTATAAATGGTGCAAATGGATGTAGCATTGTTAAAATCGACTCAAGAGTAACTTTAAGCAGGGAAATATTCTTGTAAATCTTCTGACTTTCGAGGAACCAATCAGCATATTTATTCCAAATTAGTTCATAAATTGTTTCGACAGCTTCTGAAAATCGATATGAAGCCATACACTGTTCAAGCACCCCTCTAGCACGATTAATTTCGCGACAAATCCAGTCCTCACCCATATTATTCGTTGTATATTGATATACTTCAGGATTAATCGAATCACTACCAGTCTGATGAACCGCAGAATCTATTTCCTCCCCGAGTACCACAGAAACATCCACCTCCGAAAAACCTTTTTCTTTCTCCTCCGCGTCTATAACTCCTTGAATAAAACGAGAAATATTCCAAAGTTTATTACAAAGATTGCGTCCAGATATCACCGAATTCTCAGAAAATGCCTGGTTTAAGCCAGCCGAACGTCCACGTAAAATTCCTAACCTAAAGGCGTCCGAACCGTATTGCATAATCATGTCCATTGGATTAATTACGTTGCCTTTTGATTTTGACATTTTCTTCCCATGTGCATCCAAAACCAGTCCGTGAAGATAAACTTCCTTAAATGGTACCTCTCCAGTCACGTAAATTCCCACCATAATCATTCTCGCTACCCAGGCAAATAAGATATCTGCACCAGTCTCCATCGTATTTAGAGGATAAAACTCACTTCCCACACCTTCTTCCCAATTCGTACAAACAATTGGCCAATGCGAAGAAGAGAACCATGTATCAAAAGTATCCTCGTCTCGCACATATTTCACGCCCCCGACCTCAATTTCAGATAGATGTGTTCGCACGTCAAATCGCCATTCCGGTCCCGGCTCATTCTTGTCCACTTTTTTAAACATTGGAATTGCAATCCCCCAAGGAATTTGCCTTGAAATATTCCAATCCTTCAACCCCTCTAAATAATTAATCAGAACCTTCAATTTATTTTCTGGATAAAACTTTATCTCATTATTATTCAAATGCTCAATTGCCATTTTTGCTAATTTTGAAGTGTCCACAAACCATTGTTCTTTCAACATTGGCTCAATTACCGTACCGCATTTATAACAATGTGCCACCGAGTGTTTTATCTTCTTTTCTGATAGAAGAAGTCCTGCCATTTCCAGGTCTTTCAATACTTTTTTACGACACTCCAAAACCGTTAACCCCTCATATTCTGAGCCACAAACTGGCAACATTCGTCCATCTGTTCCAATTACTGAAATCCTAGGCAGGTCATGTCTCTCACCAACTTCAAAATCATCCACGTCATGTGCCGGAGTAATTTTTACCGCACCAGTTCCATATTCCATATCCGCATGTTGATCGGCAATTACTGGAATCTCTCGTCGAGTCAACGGCAGGGAAAGACGCTCACCCAAAATCTCAGCATAACGCGCATCAGCTGGATTAACTGCCACCGCCACATCGCCAAACAACGTTTCTGGACGTGTTGTAGAAACAACAACATATCCTTCAGTGCTTGCTAGTGGATATTTAATTTCATATAACTTGCCTTCTTCGTCTTTATACTCCACTTCAATATCCGCAAATGCCGTCTGATGTTTTGTGCAATAATTTACTAATTTTTCACCCCTGTAGATCAATCCATCTTGCCACATTCTTTCAAATGTTCGATACGTCTGTCTTACTACATTTTCATCCAAGGTAAAAGTTAAGTCTTTCCAGGAACAAGAAGCCCCCAACGCACGAAGTTGCAATTCCATCGCGCCCCGTTTTTCTTGTACAAAATCCCAGACACGCGCATAAAGTTCATCCCTAGAATACATAAAACGTGTTTTGCCTTGCTTTTCCAGTTCTCTTTCATAAACCACCCATGTCTCGAAACCAGCGTGATCCGCCCCTGGTATATACCAAGTTCTTCGCCCCCGCAAGCGATAATATCGGGTCAAGGCATCTTCAATTGCCACTGTTAAGCCATGACCAATGTGCAAATTGCCATTTGCATTGGGTGGTGGCATCACAATCGAATAACGCTTAGACTCTCGTCCAGTTCTCCCTCCACGATCTTCTCTTGCAGGCAAAAATTTAGAAGCTGCCTCCCAAGCTGCGTAAATATCCGTCTCAAAATCCGCCGGATTATAAGATGGTGAAAATTTCATTATTCCACTCCTTCCATTAGTCTTGTTTGTATTTTCTTCATCTCTGCTTCGGTCATTTTTACTTCTTGTCCATATTTATAGTTTGGATCAAATGTTACCAGATGAACATGTGTATGTGGTACATCAGTACCAATCACTTTTATCAATGTTCTCGCACCAAGCACTTTCTCCATTCGTCTGGCCAACATTTTCACCGTCTTCATTACCGCCAAATAATCTTCCATCTCAAGATCATACAGCTTGTCTACTTCCACCTTTGGTACCACCAATGTATGTCCCGGCGTCTCTGGATGAATATCCAAAAAAGCCAAAGTTTTATCATCTTCGTAAATTTTATAGCATGGAATCTCACCTGCAATAATCTTCGAAAAAATACTCCCCATAAACTCCCTTTATTTATGTAAATTACACCTTTTTACTATTATAACAGAGAATTACCAGTCTCTTCTCTTTTAAAAAATACATTTTATGCTATAATATACGCAATATGTCAAATCATCGCGTTGGGTTATTTTTTGCAAATCTTTTTTCAATCATTATTTCTTTCCTAATTGCCTACCTCTCACGTTTCGGCTGGGATCCTTCCGATGTTGCCTTTCGTCACCTTAAAGACTCCACTGTCTTCCTTTATCTTCTCCTCTCTTTTTTCATCGTATTCACTTTTTATCATTACAATCCCATCACCGCTAAACGTGGTATTTTAAGGCATTTAAAGTCTGCCTTCCTCACTAATGTTTTCATGGCTATCATTTTCTCCACCATCGTTTATACCACTCATATTAGCGATAGTATTCCGCGTCTCTTCTTTGGCACTTTCTTTTCTATTAATTTTTCCATTTCCTTTGCTTGTCTTTTTCTTATTCACCTAATCAAACATCAATACCTTGAACATCATACCAAGAAAACCATTGTCATCACCGATAGTAGCTCCCTTGAAAAAGCTGTCTATAACATTCAAAAATTAAACGCTGAGGACTGTGAAATCATTGGTGTCACTTCACTTTCTAATAAACAAGAAGGACGTTTCTATAAAGTAAAAATTCGTGCTCTTACAGAAAAGATATCTACTTCAAAGAAAAATACCGATGAAGCTCCCCAAAACCCTGATCCTCTTGCTACCATTGAATTAAAAGAATTCTCCCTCCCTATGCTTGATTATGCCAAACGGCATCAAGTCGATCTCGTCATTTTCAACGTTAATCATATCGTCCGTAAGAAAATCGAGCATCTCATTGAAGCTTTTAGTGAAATGGGTATCGATTCACTTATTACTATCGACAGCTTTGCTATTGAAACTCTTGAAACCAAACTTGAAGACTTTGGCACCACCAACGTTATCCGTCTTTCTCCTCGTCTCTTCACCGATGGGGAATTACTTTTAAAACGACTAATGGATATTCTTGGCGCTCTTGTAGGCTGTTTTATCTGCATTCTATTTGGTATCATCGTCGCTCCTCTTATTTTTCTTGAAGATCCCGGACCCATTATTTTTAAACAAAAACGTGTAGGTCGTAATGGCAAATATTTCTACATTTATAAATTCCGTTCTATGTATCAAGACGCTGAAGCCAAACTCCAAACCCTCAAAAATCAAAATGAAATGCAGGGTTTTATGTTTAAAATGAAAAATGATCCCCGCATTACCAGAGTTGGTAAATTTCTTCGAAAAACTAGCATTGATGAGTTGCCTCAATTTTTCAATGTTTTAGAGGGCAGTATGTCTCTCATTGGCACTCGTCCTCCGACAGTTAATGAATATCAACAATATTCCGCCCACCATAAGCGTCGTATTAGTATCAAACCTGGCATCACCGGTCTCTGGCAAGTTTCCGGCCGTAGCGAAATCACCGACTTTGAAGAAATCGTCCGTCTAGACTGTTTCTACATTGATCACTGGAGTATCACCGGCGACCTTAAAATCCTCCTCAAAACTTTTGCCGCCGTTTTTACCGGCAAGGGAAGCGAATAAAAAATAATCTCAAATATTCATATTTGGGATCTCTGGCGGAAGCGAGAGGATTCGAACCTCCGAGACATTGCTGTCCACACGATTTCGAGTCGTGCGCCTTCAACCACTCGGCCACGCTTCCATTTCTCATTCTATCATAAATAAATCTGTATCGTAAACTCACCAAATCATCCTTAAACTATAGATTTTTAGTTCAAACATACTGCAAAACATAACTTACAAGAATTAACCAAAAAACTCTTCCTACTAAAGAAGAGTTTTTAAAAAATTTCATTTGGTACACCCGACAGGATTCGAACCTACGACCTTTTGCTCCGCAAGCAAACGCTCTATCCAGCTGAGCTACGGGTGCAGATGTGAATATCATCCAAATCCAAGGACTCAGATGATACCCACCTAGAAATTAAATGAGCATCACGTTTCCGTGACATCCATATTATAGCATATTTAATTAAAAATCATAGAGGTGTGCTATAATTTATTTAATAAAAAGGAGTCTTATGGAAAAAAATAACACAAGTAATACTACTCAATCTTCAAAGGATACCACAAATACTACTAAAACCACTACTCCGTCTGGCGCTAACGCTATCAAACAAAAACTCCAAGACGTTTCTAAAAATCATCTTGTTAAATTTACTATCTCCGCTCTCAAAAAACCTTCTTCCACTTTTAGAGAACAACTCTCTAGCTTCTCAACTTTCAAAAATACTTGGCAACTTCCCTTAATTGCCACCATTTTATTTACTGTCTTTTCACTAATTAATACTATTACCTCCAAAGTCTACACCCCAGCTCATAAATCTTTTTTCGGTAAACAAGTCGCTGCTTCTTGGAACTGGCAAAAACTTGACAGAATTGACTGGCTTCAAACTATTTTTTCACAATTTATCGCCTATCTTATCCCACTTCTAGCTATTACCGCCATATATTACGTCATTTCACTCATCTTCAAGAAAAAAAGTAATTATTTCCGTCTTCTCACTATTGCCACCGTCTCCAGCTTTCCTGCCATCGCCACTACCTTCATCCTCATGCCACTCGTTTCTATGCTATCCGTTAATCTTGGTCTCATTATCATGTTTACCGGATTTTCTTATACTTCCATCATGGTCTACGAAGGCTTCAACCAAGAAATTGGTTATCAAAACGATCAAAGAATCTTTGCTAACACTCTAGTCGCCATTGCGATCTACGCCATTGCAATCCTTCTTTTCACTTCTTTTCTCAAACAAAGCCTTGGCGGCAACGATCTTCCGTTCAATTCATTAAACAACCTCTTTAATTATTAATTTATTATTGGTATTTATATAATGAACAACAACTTCGACCATAAACAAACAACTTCAAAACTCACCGGTAGTCGTGCAGGTCGTATAAAAGTACGTCTTCTTAAGACTTATTATGGGAATATTCTCAAAGATATGCGTATCATCTGTATTACCGGTACCACTGGTAAAAGTGTTGTTGCTCACTATGTCTACCACATCCTTAAAGAGGCTAACGAAAAAGTTGCCATTCTAGCCTCAGAGGATGAAATCAAAGTTGGTACTCTCTATAAGTTTTTTAGTGATGCCTGGAAGGCCGGTGCTGATTATTGTATCATTACTACTCCGGCCCATTCTCTCAAAAAAGACGTCTTTTATCAATTACCAGTCTACCTGGCCGCTCTCACCGATTATGTCCCCTCAAAACTTTCTGATCTCACACCAGAAGAATATGCTGCCGCCGAAAATACCCTCTTTAGTCTCAATCCCGAATATGTTGTTCTAAATCGTGATGATAGCAACTTTCTTGAATTTTCTAAATTCAAAGGCAAGCAAGGCACTTTCACCTATGGTTCCGATCATTATAGTGATACCAAGATTGAGCGCCGCACTCTCTACCGCAAGGGAAGCGAAGCCACTCTAAATATTGAAGGTCATCGCTTTATCGTTGCTAGCTTCCTTACTGGTGAACCGAACATCTCTTACATGGCCGCTGCTGCCACTATTGCCCATCTCATGCATCTTTCCGAAGATCAAATCATAAAAGGCATCAGTAACTTCGATCCTGATCATATTGCCGAATAATTCAAATGCTCTATCATCTAAAATACAACCCAAAGGGTTGTATTTTAATATCCTCGCCCCAGAATCCATTTTCCAAACCAATTAACTATTTCTGCATTTTCTTTTTTAAAATTTTCCGTGTCACTTTCAAATCTTCAAATGGTACAGCCCCCTCCGCCCGCAAAATCGTTTTTTCATGCCCTTTTCCAAGCACTAACACAATATCATCTTTCTTAGCCAAATCAATTGCTTTTTGAATTGCTTCTTCACGATCCAAGATAACGAACAAGTCTTTACCAAGAATTTTACCTTCTTTTTCAGCGCCCTTAGCAAACTCCTCTGCAATCATCTTGCGATCCTCATCACGAGAATCATCTTCTGTCACAATTACAATATCTGAATTTTTTGCTCCAATTTCACCTCGTTCTGCTCTTGTTGATTCGTCACGACGTCCCGCCCCCCCAAATAAAGAGATAATTCGCTTCTTTTTCCCAGGTACCACCGATTCAAATACTTTCAAAAATGCATCTGGCGTATGAGCATAATCTACAATCACTTCAAAATCCTGTCCTTCGTTCACTCGATTCATTCGCCCTTCAACACTCTCAAGCGCCAAAATGCCCTTCTCAATTTCCGGTACGCTCAGCCCTAATCTTAACCCCACTGCCATTGCCGCCAGGGAATTATAAACAGTAAACTTCCCTGGAATATGCGTACGTATTTTAGCTATCTCATTCTTAGTTTTCTTTTTATTATTTCCAAAATTCACATTTGGAATTTCTACTTGATATTTCACCCCTTCCGCCAAAAGCTCAACTTTCTCAGCACGCAGAATTCCACCATTTATACCATATGTGATATATTCTTTTACATCATCTGCAAAATAAGACCAACTTTTATCATCCTCATTAATCACACCATATTTAGCCATTTTAAATAACTTCCTCTTTGCATCACGGTAATTTTCAAAAGTCTTGTGATAGTCTAGATGTTCATGCGTCACATTCGTCATTACCGCAACCTCAATTGGTACACCAAATATGCGATTTTGCGCCAACGCGTGTGAAGTAATCTCAAGCACCAGAAATTCCGCCCCACTTTCAGCTATCTTCTGCATCCGCTGATTCAAGGTTTCAGTATCCACGGTCGTCATGTGTTCAACCTGCTCTTCTAATTTATCCACTCCCCAAGCCACCGTCGTCATTAACCCTGTTTTATAACCTGCTATATTCAACATTTTCCAGATCAAAAAACAAGTTGACGTTTTGCCATTAGTACCAGTCACCCCAATCACTTTCATTCGTTTTCCTGGAAATTTATACTTATACGCCATCGCCATTGCTTTTAACTTATGGTAAGGAATAACTAAGTTATTATAATTAGGAACTCTATCCATTAAGAATGTTTTTACACTCATTTTCATACCTCACGTTTTCTTCATTATACCACAATCACCTCTGTTATTTTTCATTATTTTTATTCCTTTCTCCTCTCATTCATATTTTATTAAAAATAATTAGCACTCTCCACTTGACAGTGCTAACTTTTTCGATACAATAGATTATAGAAATCGTCTAAATCGTTTTTAAACAAACTAAGGAGGAAAATGACCCTAAAACCATTACAAGATCGTGTTGTTGCAAAGAAAGAAACTCCAGCAGAAAAAACTGCCTCGGGTTTTTTCATGCCTGGCGACGCTAAAGAAAAACCAAGCTATGCTACTGTAGAATCTGTCGGCCCAGACGTCAAAAATATTAAAGTCGGTGACAAAATTATCTTCAAAGAATATACTACCACTGATATTAAAATTGACGGCCAAGAGTATCTTATTGTTAAAGAAGAAGATATTCTTGCAACCATCAAATAATCTATTATTTTAAATTTATAAATTACAAATCTCATTTTCATAGAAAGGAAATTATGGCAAAGAAAATTTTCTACGCAGATCAAGCCCGTGATAAAGTCTTAAGTGGAGCTAAACAACTCTACGATGCAGTCAAGGTCACCTTTGGTCCAAAAGGTCAAAACGTAGTTATCGAAAAATCTTACGGTAACCCAACTATCACTCATGATGGTGTCACTGTTGCTGAAGCTGTCGACTTAGGTAGTACCGAAGCTAATCTCGGCGAACAAATCGGTGCCAAACTCATCAAATCTGCTGCTCAAAAACTCAACAAAGTTGCTGGTGATGGTACAACCACTGTTACTGTTCTAACTTATAATATCTTAAATGAAGCCAACAAACTAATTGCCGCTGGCATAAATCCCATGGAACTTCGCAAAGGTATCGAAAAAGCTGGCCAAGAAATTGTTGAAAAAATCAACCAAACAGCTGAAAAAATCGCAGGAGATGATAAAAAAGTTGCAGAAGTCGCTACTATTTCCGCCGGTGATCCAGAAATCGGTAAATTAATTGCAGATGTAATCAGTAAAATCGGCAAAGATGGCATTGTTACTGTTGAAGCAGGTCAAGGCCTCGAAATGGAGCAGGAAATCGTTGAAGGCTTCAGCTATGACAAGGGATACAGTTCACCATTTTTCGTCACCGATGTCAATCGTCAAGAAGCCGTTTTTGATAAACCATTAATTCTTCTCACTGACAAGAAAATTTCCACCAGTAATGAGATTCTCCCCATTCTTGAAAAAGTCGCTCAGTCTGGACATAAAGATCTCGTTATTATTGCCGAAGAAGTTAGCGGTGAAGCTCTTTCACTTCTCGTCCTCAACAAACTAAAAGGAGTCTTCAACTCTCTCGTTCTTAAGGCACCAGCCTTTGGCGATCGCCGTAAGGAAATCCTTGAAGATATTGCCGTCCTCACTAACGCCGTTGTCATTTCTGAAGATAAAGGTATGAAACTTGAAGACATTGAAATTTCCGCTCTGGGCTCCGCTAAGAAAATCATCGCCACCAAAGATAATTCCACTATTATTAGTGGTACCGGTGATCAAAAAGCCGTTAAAGAACGTATTGATCTCATCAAATCTCAGGCCAATCTTGCCACCTCCGATTATGATCGTGAACAGTATGAAAAACGTGCTGCTGCCCTCTCTGGTAAAGTTGCCGTCATTAAAGTCGGTGGGGCTACCGAAACTGAAATTGACGAAAAGAAATATCGAGTTGATGACGCCGTTGCTGCCACTAAGGCCGCTCTCGATGAAGGTATCGTTGCTGGCGGCGGTGTTACCCTTGTTAACCTCGCCAACCAACTCACCGACGACAATGCTGGTAAAAAGATCGTCAAGAATGCTTTGAAAACTCCTCTCCTTCATATTCTCGAAAATGCTGGTCTCAATTCTCAAGCACTTCTTGCTACAGTTGAAAACGCCAAACCAGGTCAGGGAATCAACGTCATGGAACCTGAGAAAGGTCTCCAAGACCTTAAAAAGGCTGGTGTCATCGACCCTGCTCGCGTTACTCGTGAAGCTGTCCAAAATGCCATCAGCATTGCAGCCACAGCTATTACTATGGGCGCTCTTATCGTTGAAATCCCGGAAAAGGAAGACACCAGCGTCGCTAATGCTGGTATGGGTGGCATGTATTAATATATAATTCATTTCAGCTTTGCTAGAGAAGGTTTACCTTCTCTAGCTTTTTTATTAAATTATTAAAATCTCCGCTCAAATTTCATTAAAAATAATCGCGAAAGCGATTATTTCTATCAGTTTATTTCTTTCTTGAGACTAACTATCAGCCTTTTCGACTAGGAATAGTAATGCCTCAGCTCGCGCCTCTTCATTGCCAATTCCTTTGACTGCTTCATATGCAGAAGCAATCATTTCTTTTGAACCAGTCGATTCAATCATCTGCTTGAAAACTTTAAATTTCTGCTCTGGCTGCATCTTAATTTTATCCATTAATGGGTATAAATCCTGTAACATCTGTTTTTTTACATTTTCAAATTGATCAGCATTCATTTCTTCAGTTACCGAAGAACCAGTTTCAATAGGAGCAGTCTCAACAGGAGTAACCGCTGCCGTAGCTTCAATTGCTGTATTTCCGTTTTGCATCACTGGCTCATTTACTGAAGTTACTGCCGGCTCTGACCCCGCCACAGGTTCATTAGTAATTGGCGTCGGCTCCATATTTGTCAAATCCGCCATTACACTTGAAGTATTTGTCGCATCAATCGGATCATTGGACAAAAAATCCGGAATCGGTGGTGCTGGTGGCACCCCTAACTGATCCTGAATATTAATGTTAAAATCTGCATTTGAATCTGCTGTATTCGTTGCACTCACCATTGGTGCGCCATCATTCTGATTCATTTACCCACCTTCTTTTTACTATGTCTTTCCAAGTTTAACATAACTGTTTTGTTTTTTCAAACACACAAAACTCTTAGAATCGTAACTTTTTCACTAACTTATCAATCATGTCTAGTCGCACTTCTTCCATTGGAAGACGATTTCCAAAAAAATTCACAATCTCCTCCCCCTTATTCTCAGGGAAATAAACTGTCACCGCTGGTGCAAAACGTTTTTTTGGCATCAGGATAATGGCAAAATGCACATCATCTTGCAATACTCCAAAAGCTTTATATTCTTCAAAACGATACATTCTCTCACCCTCAGTTAGCCCTTTTTCGGAAAGCGCGTATTGAATTTTTCTCGGCGGACGAACTGAATAAACTATCAAAGCAATTACTGACACAATAATTAATGCTGTAAATGTCCACCACTCAAAGCGAATCGAAATAAGTGACAGAATAACTCCAACGACTACTAATCCAAGATACCAGCCCATGTTTTTATCGTGCGAGACATACTCTTCAGCCTCCCACTGTATTATCTCATTATTTTTTCCCATATCACCTCAATATTCATTAGCTTTTTTAAATTATATCACAACACTATATTTCTTTAAATTCGTTCTCTAATTACATAAAATATGCTAAGATAGGAAAGAAGGAGAGTTACCCAAGTGGCTGAAGGGGGCGGTTTGCTAAATCGCTAGTGTGGGGAGACCTGCAGCGGGAGTTCGAATCTCCCACTCTCCGCCATAAAATTGCCTCAGTTGAGGTTTTTTTATGCATTTCTGCATATCTTCTCCATATACTTATAAAATCCCCATGCAAATCGTAGAAATTGCTTTTTTGGGCCATATGTGGTAAAATAAGCATATCATTTAAGTAATTACGAGATTCAATAGTTTATTATGAAAAGAATTACAAAAACCTTAGCTCAAACCTTAACCGGTCTTGGCGCACTCATCTGCCTCTCAACCAGTCGCGCTCTTGCTTCCGCCATTTCTATTCAAGAAGGTGCAGATGCTGCCCGTGCTGAGGGTATGCCAACTGAGTTGATTGGCGATAATGGTGTCTTTAGCCGTATCACCAATACAATTCTTCTTATTGTTGGTCTCATCTCTGTTATTATGCTCGTTTATGGAGGTCTCCGCTATATTCTTTCTGGTGGTGATAGTAAAAAAGTTACCGATGCTAAAAATACCGTTCTTTATGCAATTATCGGTCTCATTATCTCACTTCTTGCCTTCGCCATCGTCAATTTCGTCCTTAATTCCGTTATTGGCGTCAATACTACCCGTTAATATCATCTAACCTGTCTCAGGGTAGGTTTTTTGATATCTCAATATAATCATTACTCATCACTAGAAGTGCACCAACCTCTTTTGCACCACTTTTCTTCATTGTCTCTAGTGCCGCGCACATACTTCCTCCAGTCGTCCAAACATCATCAAATAGTATATATTTACAATTTTGTTCACATTTCGCTCCAGTCTTCATTTGATAAGCTAGTTTTGCCTGTTTTAACCTCTCATCTGCTCCTTTGCCAACCTGTACTGTATTTCTATATCTAGAAATTAAATATTCAACTCTAACTATTCCTGCAAATTCCTTTGCAATTAATTTAATGTGATCAAAACCCCTCTCCCTGATATGCTTAGTTATTGTTGGCAAGGGAACTATCACTACTTTACGCCCTAACCTTTTTTCATCTTCTACTATCTCCAATAATCTATCCTTCACTATATCTGCCAGTATTGGTGCTATTTCCCGGTTACACCCATATTTATACATTTTCACTATTTTAGATAACATTCCTTCCTTTATCCCTCCCACTATAATCTCCGAAAATCCCCTTATCTCCTTAATCATATAACCAGGATTAGTCTCTCTAAGATATTTTTTACAACAATCACAAAGTACCGACCCCATGACTCCACATCTTTCACATCTCTTTGGTGCCAACAATTCTAATATTGTATTTATTATTGTACTTTTTACATCAAAAGGCACTTTTCTCTTGCTTTTTAACATAACCACTCCTATAATTAACCATAACAATAGTTAAAAGTGGAGGAAACTTAGCAATGGCTCGTACAAATGACGATGACATGCTTATGGAAGACGAACTCGCGGCTGCATTTCTGGATAATGATAGCCAAGAAGAAGTTGAGCAAAGCCCTGCTCAAACTTCTAATAGTCTTCCATCAGAAGAAGATCCAGAGGCGTGGGACGAACCGGAAGATTTTCCAGGTCAATTAGCGGTTGATGTTTATGAAACTGCTGATAAATTAGTTGTTAAAGCTCGCACTGCAGGCATTTCCAAAAATGACCTTGATGTGACCATTTCTGACAACATCTTAACCATCTCAGGTATCCTTAGTGGTGGCGAAGACGAGCAAACCACTCGTTGGCATATTCAAGAATGTTACTGGGGCGAGTTTTCTCGCACTATCGCACTCCCAGTTTCCGTCCGCGAAGATGAAGGAAGCGTAAAGGCCGAACTAAAAGACGGCGTCCTAACCATTTCTTTTGAAAAGGAAAAGACCGAAACCCCAACCAAAATTCCTATTCAGTAAAATCCTTGAAGTCTTCCTTAAAATACCGCTCCGGCGGTATTTTTTTTCAACATAGTTTTCTCAGTCTGTTTATCACTTACTAACCTAGTTAAAAACTCCACGCCAGTTTTTATCCATCCACTTTTCTATTTCAAACTTAATCTCATCATAGCTCTATCTACCCAATAATTCAATCATAAACATTTAAATTACACTCAGCATCTCTTCTTTTTTAAAAAATTCATTCACCAAAATAGAGAATTTTATGTTTTAGACATAAAAAATAGACCCGAAGGTCTATTTTTAAAAATTATTTAAATATACTACTTACTACAAAGTTTACAATCGCAAAGGCTAATAGAGCAATCACCAAACCTATCACTCCGTACATGATCGTATCTTTAGCCTTCTTAATTTTGGATGAATCACCAGCCGAAGTAGTATACATAAAGCCACCATAGATAATTACTACAACTGCTAAAAGACCTAAGACACCGAGCACTACATTAATAATTATATTAACCGTTCCCATTAGATCATTCGCCCCAGCATGATCTTTCGCAAGATTACACTCAGAAATTGATCCTACATCCTCTCCTGCGCGCAAAGAACCATTTGGACAACTGACAGCATTTACATTACTAACAAAACTAAACATTGAAACAAAAGCTACTAAAGCTACGCCTAAGCCTTTTCTCAAATCTTTCGCCATTCTAACTACCTTCTTCGAAGATTATATTTTTATCAAGAAATCTTTACTTAACTCTACTTAAATACGTTTGAGAGAATAAAGTTGACAATCGAGTAAGCCATCAATGCAATTACAAGACCAATGATACCGTACATGATCGTATCTTTAGCCTTCTTTACTTTACTAGAATCACCAGCCGAAGTAGTATATTGCACACCACCAAGAATAATTACGATCACAGCGACAAAGCCAATAAGACCAATCACTACATTAATAATAGTATTAAGAGTAGTCATCAAATCATTTGAGTTAAGACTATTCTTAGTACCACAGTTTGTAAGATCCTTAGCCTCAGTACCATCCGGACAACGTACTTTAGCGGCAAAAGTTGGAGCAGACTGAAGAGCCATTGCTACTACGCCAAGGCCACCAGCGGCTAATGTTTTGACTTTGTTAGTAATTTTCATATTTCTTCCTTTAATATTACTTTTTTTTATTATATCATAAGCGACCACAGAAACAAGAGTAGAAGCTTTTATCTACCTCAATAATCAATCAAGGATTAGCTAGATATTTAGTGATATAATTACAAATTTTACAATCGCAAAAGCCATTAACGAAATCACTAGTGATACCACCGCATACATAATTATTCTTTTGGCGCTCGCAATTTTCGCAGCATCTCCTCCCGATGCAATATATCGCTGACCAGCCAATACTAAAGCTCCGACACAAACAACACCCGAAATAGACATCGCTATATTAATTAGAGTATTTACAAGCTCAGAAATATTTTTATTTTTTCCAGTTGGACCAGAACAACCAGCCGCGTCAAGCACCGCCTGATCAACGTCCTCCGCCCCATTAAGATCTTCACACACCTTATTTTTCACACCCTCCGCATAACTGTAATTTGAGAGCATTGTCATATTTACTAGACCAAAACTCAGTACTCCGACAAGACCTAATATAATTTTCTGACCAACTTTCATCTCCTTATCTCCTAGTTTATTGATTTAACCACAAATGTCGTAATCGCCCAGGCCAGCCCCACAATCACTAGACCAATAATCGAATAAGTCACTGTATCCTTAGCCTTTTTTACCCTAGCTGGATCCCCTTCGGAAATCCCAAACAAAATTGCACCGTATACAATATAGCCTACTGCGACAATTGCTGCCATCGAGTAGATCCAGTTAAAAATCACCATAATATCATAATTATCTGCATTCCCACGGTTTGGAATATTGTCTAATGCCTTATTTAATGAGTCGACATTTTTGATATTAAAATCCTCAGCAAATATCTTATTTGTTTTCTCAAATAGACCAATCATGAACTCACCTATGCTCATTATTTTGCTACTCCGCTAATTACGTTCACCAAAGTGTCAGAAATCACAGAAGCTGAAATTGTCAATACCAACCCAATCACTGCCCCGGTAATAATCTTTTTTCCAGTCATCACTCTCGATGGATCACCTTCCGACATAATATATTTATAACCGCCCCAAATAATAAATCCAGTCGCTACAATACTTGAAACCAGGGAAGCATCATACATTAAGTTTAAGATTATCACCCACACAAATCCTGCCAATTTAGTATTACCATTTTCATCCTGTGCAATCTTACCAATCGTACACGATCCAGAGCTGTCTCTCGTTACCACTCCACGATACCAAGGTCTAAGACCCAATACTGAGTTCGCACAACTTGAATCCACGCTCTCTTCAATCACTGCAGCCTGCACAGGTTCACCAGTCACTTCTGACCAGACAAATGTCAAACTAAATATCGAAAAAAATGCTACAACAAGCATTGATAAACCTTGGATATACCTTTTCATATCTTGATTATAACATTATTGCCTTGATCTGCCTATTAATTATATAATTGTCTTAGCTACTTATTTTCCACTATTGACTATAACGCTTATGTGTGGTATAATATATTAGTAAATTAAATTCTATTCTATGAAGAAGGTCTGTACAAAACTCGCTAGCCTACTGCTCGCATTGAGCTTACTTTTTGTAAGCCTTTTTTTAACCCCTCATACACTTCCAGTCTATGCCGATCCGCTTCCTTCCAATACCTCCCCCTCCACTAATCAGACTGAGCAAAACCCCTCAACCTCAACTCCAGAAAATCCTTCAACAGAGAATCAAAACACAAATGAAGTTAATCCTCAAAATCAAAGTAATCCAACTAACAATTCCACTAACGGTTCTAACTCTACCACCACTCCTAATGGATCAACCACTGATACCACCTCTACTAACACTGAAAATCAAGAGCCAGTCACCTGTACTTCTCAAATCGGAGCAGTCGGCTGGATCATTTGTCCAACTACCGGTCTTCTTGCTAAAGGCATCGATGCACTATATAGCGTTATCGAAAGTCTTCTCAGTGTCAAACCCCTAGAAATGGGCAATAAATCTCCTGTCTATCAAGTCTGGACCTACATGCGCAATATCGCCAACATCTGTTTTATTATTTTTCTTCTAGTTATTATTTATTCTCAGATTACTGGCCTAGGTATTAATAATTATGGTATCAAAAAATCTCTACCACGCCTCATCATTACTGCTATCATCGTCAACTTCAGCTTCCTCGCTTGCGCAATTGCCGTAGATATTAGCAATATAATCGGTAACGGTTTAAAGGATTTTCTTGCCAGTGTTGCTGATAACGCTATCTCCAGTGGCACTATCGATGCCTCGAAAAATACTGGCTTTTATGCTCTCTTTACCACTATTGCCGCTGGTGGCGTCGGTGCAACTCTTCTTCTCACCTTCCCAGGCGGACCTCTTGGTCTTCTACTTGCTATCATTCCAGTTATCATCGGTGGTATCATTTCTGTTGTTATTGGTCTCTTAGTACTAGGTCTTCGTCAAGCTCTAGTTATTTTTCTTGTTGCCGTTTCTCCGATTGCCTTTGTCTTATATATTCTCCCAAACACTGAAAAACATTTCCAGAAATGGAAAGGTCACTTCATTCAAATGCTTATCTTCTATCCAATGTTTAGCATGCTTTTCGGTGTCACCAAGCTCGCCAGTATGATCTTTATCACTTCTGCCACTACACCATTTGGCATAATTATTGGTGTTGCCATCCAGGTTCTCCCACTATTTCTCGCTGTCAGTCTTATGAAAATGTCTGGTACCGCTCTTGGCACTGTCAGCAATCGACTTAACGCTCTTGGCAACAAAGCTTCTCTTAGTACAGCAAAATCCTTTGCTCCAATACAGGCACTTAATCGTCAAAAAGCTATCGAAAATGCCATGAAGCGTAAACGTTCTATGAATCTACTTCCATGGTATTGGGGTGGTGCAATAGCTGCTAATTCCGCGCTTAGGCAACATCGTTTCGAAGATGAACTTAAAACCCGTGATGATACATTAAGGCGCTATCGTGATGAAGATCTTGATGCTAGCCGTCGTGGCGCCCGTATCTTATATCGTGATAAATTTGGTCGTGCTGTTTACGATAAACGTGTTTATGGTAAAGAAGGTGACCTAGAACGTACAACTGACTTTGTAGAACCAAAAAACAAAGTTATGGAATATACCTATCAAAATCGCGTCGCTAAGCTTGCCGCCGATGCCCAACATATCAAGACTGAAGACGCTCTTGGCAATATGTCAGATTATCTTGAAGCATATAATAAAGGTAAGAATCCTTTCCTTGAACAATTAGCCAAGAATCAGACTGAAAATTTCCTTAATCTAAAAACTGCCGAATCTTCAAAGAAACGTAATGATTATAACGCTAATAAATTCTATGCAGATACGGTCCGTAATGCAGCCCGAATGGATAGTAATGATGTTCCATTAGATGCCAAAGAATTTGAAAGATATGTCTCCGCTGGTGCTGGTACTGATGCTTGGTATATCAACGATGGTAAACTTTCTCAAGAAAAAGCCGATAGCCGTTTTATCGCATTACATATGGTTGCAGCTGATGCAGTTGACGCCTATGAAGCCGAACGCCGCAATAACGTTAACCGTCTCACAACTTATATGGATAAGATGGTTACACTTGATGCAAGTAAATTATATCGACGTATGTTTGAACACAATAATATCGATGGTGTTATTGCTGGTAATAACGTACTTTCCCGTCGTGGCGACTATGATAAGATCGCAGAGAGTCTAATTGATTACATGGATAAAGGTAGTTTTAAGCTTGGTGATGATGCAACCAATGTTCTTGCTCTCAACCTTATGGGTATGAAGGACGCCGCCCCATCCCTAGGGCGTTTTGGTAAATTTATCAACATGGAAACCTGGCGATATACTAATGGCGAACGTAAGACTGCTGAAGTAGACGTCAAACAGTATGTTACCGGTAAAGTCGAAGGGGAAGATAATTACACTACAAAAATTAATCTTGCCACCAGCCTCGAAGGTACATCGTTTGCTAAAATCGATCGTACAGCAACCAACGTTCTAGATCTAATGATTAATCAATACGATAACCCTGATGGTGAAATACGCAAACAAGTCTTTAATGCTATACGCCCCGCCCTTATTTCTGCTTTTCCAACCTTCGCTTCCGGTAGTGAACAAATTGTCAACCTTACTAGTTTTCTTACTGGCTTAAATAAAAAACAACTCGCTGGCGGCCATAAAGATGTAGATAATATCGAATCAATTGCTAATGAAATTACTAATGATCAAGACTTTGAGAAAAAGAGTCAAACCGCTATTTCTGAAATTAAAAATTACCTATCTGGCCTCACGACAAAAAACGCCTCCGATATGAAAACCGATGTCCTCAACGGCATTTTAACTCAACTTACAGCCTCTCATTATAAATTAGATCCAAATGAACTTAATGGTCTTAGCGAAGACGAAAAGAAAACTAAAAAACAAGAAGCTCTTCAAAAGGCTCAGGAAGAGGCTAAACAGGATATTGTTAATACCTTCCTTGGCGGCAAGAATAAGATCATCGAGACCTTTGCCAATCCAAATACCAGCCTCTTTGATAACATGAAGGGTGATCTCAAAGAGATCATTAAAGACGCTGTTATGAAAGAACGAAAAGAGCAAGAAGTTAACAGGATTGAAATTCGTCAAGAAGCTCAGCAAAAAGTTAAAGACAATAAAAATAAAAAATCATCAAACGATGATTCTGAATTAAAGTAAAAATAATATAGAAAAACAGAAATATTATTTCTGCTTTATTCTCATTGAAATCCCCAAATATCCACCCTGTTTATGTTAAAATAGTTTTATATGGCAACATACAAGGTCCCTCAAGACGTTGAGGCAGAAGATAAACTCCTTGGCCCATTTACTTTTCGACAGTTTATCTATCTTCTCATTTCCGCGGCAGGTATTGCTATTATTTTTGGTCTTTTCCAAATCTTTCCACTGTTAGCCATCATCCCAATTCCAATCGTCGGCTTTTTTCTTATCCTCGCTCTTCCACTCAAAAAAGATCAACCTATGGAAGTCTACCTTGCCTCCATCGCTAGTTTTTATTTAAAACCAAATAAACGTCTTTGGACTCCTGGCCAAAGAGAATCAACAATTAAAATTACCGCACCTAAAATTGTTGAAAAACCCCGCGCCCGCAATATCACAGAAGAGGAAGCTTCCACACGTCTCTCCTTTCTCTCTAATCTCGTCGATTCTGAAGGCTACTCCATTCGTAATAATAGTAATTTTAACGAAGACTTTATCGCTGAAACTAATGATGTTCCAGATATCTTAGATCAAAACAGCAGTCAAATGATTAATCAAATGATTGCTAAAGAGCAGGCAAATCGTCATGCTAATATTGTTTCCAATATGAAAGCCGCCATATCAAATGCTGATCAATTATTACCGCCTCCACCCGCCCCACAAATTGACCAATCAAATCCATTTCAAACTGCCATCCAAAATTTTCAGCAGGGAAATACTTCTAACTATCAATCCACAACGTCAGTTCCTCAATCCTATCAACAAAATTTTACACGACCACAACCTCCTTCTACCTATCCACAAAACTTCACTCCGCAATATAGTCAACAATCTTACAATCAGCAATTCACAAATTATTCAAATACCCCTCCTGTTGTCCCATCAAACTATCCAAACACCACCAACTCTTCACAACCCACCTCTTCTACTTCTCCACAATACGTCAATGGTTTTATTAATCAGAATCTTAATCCGCAAGTTAATCAGGGTTTTCAAAATCTTGCTAATAATCAAGATTTCACCATCGATACCATCAGTAAACAAGCTCGTCGTCTTGCCAATACGTCTAGTTCCACCCCAAATTCCGGTACTTTCACTGGTATTTTTACTCCACCTTCAAAGTAATTTTATATTTTAAATAAGGACCATTATGAACCCACAACAACCACAAAATCCAGTTCAACCAATCCCAACTCAGCCTCCACAAGCTGCGCCAACTGTAGCTAATTCTAATACTCAACAGTCACAAGTTACACAACCACAGACCCAACAACAGCCACAAACCCCATATCAAGCGATACCGGTCGCTCCCGAATTACAAAACAGCCAAATTATTCAGCAAGACAACCCTTCCTCCACTCAATCCTCATTACTTATTTCTGAACTTCGTGATGGTCTCATTATCATGAAAGATGGTTCCTTCCGCGCTGTTATTGCTTGTAAATCTATCAACTATGATCTCATGTCCGAACCAGAACGTGACAGTGTAGAATACGGCTATAAAGGTGTTTTAAACTCACTTGAATTCCCGATTCAAATCCTTGTCCGCTCTCAACGTATTGATATTGCACCATATCTTGAACGCCTCGCCAATATTAGACGCAATAACGACAATATGCTTCTTGGCGTACTTATGGATGACTATATCAACTTCATTGATCAAGTTTCTCAGGAGGCCAACATTATGGATAAATCCTTCTTTGTAGTTGTGCCATATTACTCCTCCGCCGATCTTGAAAAGGCCAGCACCCAAAGTAAAAATATTTTTAGTCTCTTTTTCGGAACTCGTGAAGGCGAAATTACTCGCATTGATCGCAATACCTACGACAAAGCTGTTACAGAAGTTAATAACCGTGTCCAAGCTGTTATTGGTGGTCTTTTTAATATTGGCATCCATTCCGTTCGACTTAATACTAAAGAACTTGCTGAACTCTTCTACAACTTTAATAATCCTGATACTGCCGTCCGTGAACCATTTATTGATTTTAATAAAATGGGTACTATTTACACTAAAAAGGGTGAGACCCCCACAAAAATAAGCGAAAAGTAAGGAAAAATATGGCAAAAAGAAAACCCACCGCTGCTGAACTTGCAGCCCAAGCTCAATCAATGGAAGACGCTGAAGTCCAGCGCGCATTTGAACAGGGCATCACCACTCTCCGTGACCTTATTTCACCATCATCAATCGAAATTCAATCTGATCATTTTCGTCTTGGCACTAAATACGGTCGCACTCTCTATATCTATGGCTACCCTCGCACCATTAGTACCGGTTGGCTCAGTCCTCTCATCAATATGGATGAAGTTCTTGATATTTCTATTTATATTTATCCAGTTGATACTGGCGTCATCATGAAAAACCTTCGTAAAAAAGTTACTCAGCTTGAAGCCGACATCTCTCTTAATGCTGAAAAAGGTCGTATTCGCAATCCTGAAACTGAACATGCTATTCAGGACGCTGAGGAGCTTCGTGATGACTTACAACTCGGACGCGAAAAATTCTTCCGCTTTGGTCTCTATGTTACTCTCTGGGCTGACTCACTTGATGAATTAAATTTCGTTCAACATAAGATCGAAAATTATTTTGGTTCTTCCATGATTTTTTCTAAAGTTGCCACCTCTCAGCAAGAACAGGGAATGAATTCTACTATGCCAATGGCTACCGATCAGCTCATGATTCGTCGTAACATGAACACTAGTGCCATCTCCACTTCTTTCCCATTTACTTCTGCCGACCTTACTCAAGAAAAAGGTATTCTTTACGGCGTCAATTTACATAATAATGGCCTTGTTATCTTTGACCGCTTTACTCTTGAAAATGCTAATCTTGTTGTTTTCGCTAAGTCCGGCGCCGGTAAATCTTTTGCAGTTAAACTCGAAGCCATCCGCTCCATGATGATGGGCAGTGAAATTGTTATTATCGACCCCGAAAATGAATACCAAAAACTCTGTGATGCTGTCGGAGGTTCTTATGTTCGACTCTCTCTTAATTCTGATGTTCGTATTAATCCTTTTGATCTTCCAAAAGTCATCGATTCTGAAGATGCTTCCGATGCTCTTCGTGCCAACTTAGTTACTCTACACGGCCTCTTTCGTCTTATGCTTGGCGGTACTCAATCCGGACCTGGTGGTCAAACCGTTGCTGCCCTTACACCAAGTGAAGAAGCTGATCTTGATCAAGCTCTTATTGACACTTATGCTCGCGCTGGTATTACTTCTGATCCTCTCACTCACCAATCCACTCCCCCAACCATCGTCAATCTCTACGATACATTACTTCATATGGGTGGCTCCGGCCCACAACTTGCTCAGCGCCTCCGCAAATACTCTACTGGTACTTTTGCTGGTATTTTCTCCCAGCAATCCAATATTGATATTAATAATCAAATGGTTGTCTTTAATATTCGCGATCTCGAAGATGAACTTCGACCAGTCGCTATGTATATTGTCCTAAATCATATTTGGAATATTGTTCGCGCCAAACAAAAAAGACGTCTCCTAATTGTCGATGAAGCTTGGCAACTTATGAAATATGACGACTCTGCTAACTTCCTCTTCTCCCTCGCCAAACGTGCCCGTAAATATTATCTCGGTCTTACCACTATCACCCAGGACGTTGAGGACTTCATGTCTAGTAAAATGGGTCGCGCCATCGTCATGAACTCATCCATGCAACTACTCCTCAAGCAATCCGCCGCCGCTGTCGACGTTCTTTCTGACGTCTTTAAACTTACTTCAGCTGAGCGTCAACTCCTCTCTAGTCTCCCCGTTGGTCAAGGTCTCTTCTTTGCTGGTCAATCTCATGTTCATATCCAAATTGTTGCTTCTGAAACCGAAACTGGACTCATCACTACTAGCCCTGTTCGCTATAATCGTTAGCATCCTAAATCACCTTGATCTAGCGCTCTTTCTTAGCGCTAATGTTCGCCAAAAAAAGCTTTTTCTTATATAATATAAATATGCCAAAGGTCTATTATGGTAAGGATTCTATTACTCCTAGCTTTTTACAGCTCAAGGATTCTGACTCCGAACTCTTTCGCACACAGATCGCCAAAGATTCACTTCGCCAAACCGAAGAATCCTCACTTGAAAATAATCTAGACCATTCAAATGATTCATCTCTTGCTGAAACCTTAGAGCAAAAACCATTCTATGCCGGTAGTGGCAATCAACAACTTACAAAAAACCGTTCTACTAAAAAATCACTATCTTCTCGACTTAGTACCGCCAAAAAACTCAAAAAATTTTCACCGCTCATTCTTGCTGTTGGAGCTTTTCTCGCCGTAATCATCTTTCTTTTTGTTTCCGTCAGTACTCTTGGTCACCAAATTGAAACGCTTATTACTCGCGCCACTGATACTATGTTTGGCTCCTACTCTGAAAATACGATTCGTATCACAGAGGAATTACTTGCTAAAAAACAAGGGGCTTTTCCAAAATATTTTGAAAATCGTTTAAAAACTAATGGTATTGAGCTCGCTGATAAAGGTGACAGTTATAATCTTCTTTTTGACGGAGCCACTATCACACCTGATAATTTTCGTTCATTCTATACTAAAAATATTCCATTTCAAGAAGCCTTCACTAAAGCAAAGCGTGCCCGATCTTCCAATTTCTTCGATAAATCAGCTACGCTTAATCTTGCAAAAATTGGTATCACTAGAAATTTATATTCAGCCTATCGCTCAACCGGCAATCATGAAACCGATACGAAAAACTATCACACCACAGAAGAAGGTGTTTTTGGCGAAAAAACCAACACTAGTGTTAATACCACCACAGAAACTGAACATACTGATAAGAATGGTAATAAAACTACTGAAGTTAACCCCTCTGGCGATGATATTGATAGTAGTAATGTGAGTGGTGACACTCCTGAGGTTAAAGCCAATAATTATCTCCTTAGTACCGCCGGTCGCGTTGCGGAAGCCGGTGGTCTAGTCTGTGGCGCTCTTAAAGTCGCCAACCTAATTTCCGTTGCTGTCGCCGCAAATCAAATCTATCAAGCCATGCATTATTTTATCTCTAATCAAGAAAATATTAGTAAAACCAAGGCCGGCTACGGTAACGAAGCTGCCATTAACCCTCTTATGAACTTTCTCACCACTTCTACTACTGCCGAATATACCGATATTGCCACCGGCAAGACAAAATCTGTTACTGGCGCACCAATTCAAGCCGAAGGGTTTAATAATATTCTTGCCGGCGAAAATGTTGATCTCAACATGACAAGAAACTATTCTGTCGACTCTGTTTTTCTTGCTAGTGGTGTAGCTCTTGGTCTCACTGCCGCTCGCGCTAAAGCCTGTGGTGGTATCCGTGCAGTTGGTGCTGTCATTAGCTTAGCCACTCTCGCCTTTGGTGGTGGACTCATTAAAACCGCCATTACTCTTGTTAAGACCACCGTAATTAATGTTGCTATTGCAACCACCATTGCCGGTATGCTCGCCGTCCTTCTCCCATATATTCAAAAAGCTCTCTTTGAAAACCCTGCCAAAAATCTTACCGGAAAACCTGCTGGTGAAGCCTATGTAAAAGGCGCTGCTCTCCTCAATAAAAAAGTAGCACGCTCAACCTCTGGCCAGGCACTTGCCTCAAAAGAATATGCCACCAGTTATTATCAAGAAACAGTCATTGCTGCTGCCAGGGAAGCACAACTAGATCGTGAAAAACGCAGCCCTTTTGACACTAGTAATCCAAATACCTTCCTTGGCTCTCTACTTGGACGTTTTAGCCGTATTTCCACCGCTTCATCCCTTTTTGCAAACCTTTCACATCTAACTAGTATCACTAAAAATTCATTTGGTAGTTTCTTAAATCAATCTACCGCTAAAGTTTATGCTGCCGATGGTTCTGAAAACTTTGTCACTGATACCGATCTTGCCGGTGTTAATTATCAAAAAATCTTTAGTAATGAATCTACTTGTGAAAGCCTTACTAATATCGGTGCTGCCTGCGATATGTATGGCGCTGAAGTTACCGCTACTGATATTAGTGTAGAAAAGATTAGTTCTTCCGATCCTGAATATCAACGAGTTATCAATAAAAATGTCCGTAAAAACGCTCAGGGTTATGATGAAGTTATCCCCAATTCACTTCTCGCAAACAAAATCATGTTCTGTGACGAACGGGATTCACCATTTGGTCATTATGATTCCAATATCACTAATGCCTTTAATATCAGTCTCGGTTTCGCCAATAATATTCCTATCATTTCTGATGCCGTAGAATTAGTCAATGCCGTCTCTGATATGAGCCCTGAAGCAGAAGGGTGGGGGACTGGCTCTTTCTGTGTTATGGGAAAATCCAATCCACATTGGGAAGAAATGAAATATCTTCAACACTATATCGAACAAAACCGTATCTGCACCCAAATCAAATGTAGTAGCGTCACGGATTCTGATGGTAACGATAAAAACCCTATCACCGCATACAAAGAAGCTTACTATGCCAAGAATCCTATCGATACCTCTCGTCCAGGCATTCTCGCCCGTATCTCTGGTATCACCAAAGATCAAGCTAAAACCGTACTTGCACTTCTTGATTATGCTACCTATCTCGCTAATTATCATCCACCAAAAGAAGAAAAAGCTACTTTTACCGATCAATTAAAAGTCAAAAAAACTAACACTATATCTTCATTCACCATCAATAAGATCACTCGTCTTATCTACTATGCTGACCTCAGAACTATCACAAGAAATCGGAGCACACTTGCATGAGTAAAATAAAGAAATCTTTTCTCCTTATAACAATCTCTTTAATATCCTTACAACCAACCAAAGCCTTTGCTTTAAAAGAATCTGATTGGGATATGTTCGATATTAATGGCATTTATTATTTTGATAAAGACGCTGCAAACTGCATTACTTCTAATCTCTCTGGTACTATTAGCAAACTTTACGATGGTAGTGAAATTATTAGTCAAGCAGATTTAGCTAAAATTTCAGCGAATCGTCCATTCTATGAAAAAGCTGCTGCTCCTTATGGATTCCCGTGGCAACTTCTTGCCACCATTCATTATCGCGAGACTAGTCTTAGACGCTATAACCCCCCTAACGGTCAAGGTGTTTACCAACTTTATACCTATACAAACGGTGGCACAAATAGTAAGGCTTTCACAAATTTTGGTGAAGTTTCAGATGCTGAATTTCAAAGACAAACCGACATTTTAGCGCATATGCTTCAATCTCTCTATGGAACTGGACTTAACCTTAAAACTGATGATGGTATAAAAACTCTTCTTTTCCGTTATAACGGCACCGCTCGTGCTTATATTGCTCAAGCCCGTACCTTAGGTTATAACGAACAAGAAGCTGCTCGAGGCGAAGGTTCTCCGTATGTTATGAATCTAGCCGATGCTAAACGTGATTCTCGTAAAAACAGTGGTTGGCTACAAATTAAAACTGACCACGGCAAACCAAGTAGTGCTAATCTTATTCCGGGAGCCTTTCTCATTTTTTCCACTCTTGGCGGATCTAATGGTGTTAGTAGTTGTTCTGGTGGTGGAGGTAATTTGAGTATCAATCAAACTGCCCTAAATCTTGCTTGGCCTTCAACCGGACACGGCATTACTCCAACCGATAATTACCGCAACGCTCTCATTCAAACCGGAATTAATCGTCTAGGTGATCGTTGGTCCATGATGGGCGCAAGTTGTGATGCCTTTGTTGCTGCCGTTCTTCGTTTTTCTGGTATTGATAAAAACTTTGCCTGTTGTGGAGTTAGCAATAGTGGCGCTACCTCTAATTATATTCGCAACTCTGGTAAGTTCGTTGAAGTAGAAAATCGACAAGGCTCCCTTAAACCCGGCGATATCCGTCTCAGTTCTGGTCATATTGAGATCTATGTCGAACAAAATGGTGTCGGAAAAATTGCCTCTGCCTCCCACGGTTCTCGTACTGGTGAACTTCTACCTTTTTATGATAACGCTCCAACTTTTAAAGCCTACCGTTTTATTGGCAATACTAATATATAATTAATCTAAAGTTTATTTATTAATTTAAAATTATTAAAACTATGAAGATTATCAATCAAAAACCCACAACAAGGACTAAAAAACAAAATTTTGTCTTTGATTTTAAAAAGACCTCTCAAAAAAAAGGAAACCATCTTCTAATTTTCATTATTTTCTTTCTTTTACTCTCACTTTTTATCCTCATTTATTTCTTTATAACTTGGATCATTAATTATGATAAAACTGCTACTCTTGATTATTATCTAGCTCCATCCACCGCCACCATCACTCTCAATCAGCAAAATCTCCAACCAGAAGGTAAAATCAAACTAAAACCAGGTACCTACAAACTTGAGATTACAAAATCAGGCTTCACTAGCTTCTCAACAAATATCGAATTAAAGCCTAATCAAACCACTTATCTATATAAAGCCCTTGAACCAGATTCTACGAATTCCAATTATTATCAAAACCATCCAGACGAAGCTTCTCGTGCACAGCATATCGCTGACTCTGAAGCTGATCTTGAAAGAAAGAAATACACCGACAGTGATCCAATTTTTAAAGTTACCCCATACTCTAGTTATCAAAATGGTTTCTCAATTATCGCTGAAAAACAAGAAAATACTTCTAAAATTCTCTTAAAAATTGACCTCCTCACCTGTTCTGATGATCAGATTCAAAAACTAAAAGATGCCGCTTACCAATATCTTAAGAATAATAAAATCAACCCTGACAATTACGATATTCGCTTTTCAAATTGTTAATGTAAATAACTAAATTTATATACCCAATTTTTTTAATCACCTTTTAGATTAAATTTCTTCTACCGAAGTAATTATTACTTGATTTTCCTTAAAATTTTTCACCAAACTTTTTTGACGCATATTATCTAACTCTGAAAAAACATCATCGAGTAACACTACTGGTTTTTTGCCAGTCTCTTGAAAAATTAATTCTGCCTCAATAAATTTCATTGCCAAAATCATTGATCGAAGTTCTCCACGACTCGCCGTTCCATCCGCCTCCTTCCCATTGAAGAGAAATATAAAGTCATCTCTATGAATCCCAAACCCCGTATATCCTAAAACTAAATCTCGGTCAAGTTCCGCCTCTAAACGATTAAAATACTCAGCTTCAGAGATTTCACCACCAAATAGTTCCAATTTTAAAGATACAAAATCCGAATTATCAACAATTGAATGATAAACCTCAGAAAAAACCTGATTTAGTTTCTCTAAATATTTCACTCTCCTTTGACGTATTTCAAGGCCATATTTTGCCAGTAAAATATTCCATGAAAAAAAATCACTCCTCGAAATCTTGCCAAAAACTTTTTCTTGCATATTATATTTTTTCAATAAATCATTTCGTTGTTTTAAGCTTTTTTCATATCTCAAAAGGGAATTACTATAAGAATCATCAAATTCTGTCAGTACTCGATCAAAATAGCCTCTTCTTTTTGTTGGACTTGTTGCTACTAGATGTAAATCATCTGGTAAAAATAACACCACCGGGTATCGATTTTTTTTCGGCAATCTAGCATTTTTTTTATCTTCCACTAAAAATTGTTTCTTTTTTCCATCAAAAATCACTACAGTTTTTCCACCATCACAAAATTTTACTTCCACACGATAATATTCTGCCCCCCGTCTTAAAATTTCATTATCGCTTGCCTTAAAAGATTTTCCCCTTAAAGCCTCATAAATCGCCTCTAAAATTGAAGTCTTTCCAGATCCATTTTCTCCAATTAGTAAACTTGTCTTTTTTTTACATTCCCAAAAAAAATCATCATGACTCCGAAAATTCACTAGTCTTACACTTTGAATAATCATTTACTAATTAGATCCAAAATTATTATTTTTAGCTTTTTAATGGCATAATAATATGCGTATAGTTATTCGATTTTTCATTCCTAATTACAACCGGCGCCAATTTTCCTGAAATCCCAAAAGTTAAATTTTCTTCCTCGATTACATTAATCACATCAATCAAATAGCGTGAGTTCAAAATTACTTTACCATCAGCCAAAATTTCAGCTTCAAGATCCGAAGCATTTTCTCCAAATTCATTCGCTACCGACGACACTGAAAAAGTCTGTGAACTACTTTTAGCTTCACAAATAATCGATCCGCCCACTCCACGCGAAAATAATGCCGCTAACTTCACAATTCGTAGTAACTCCACTTTACTCATCTTAATATCTACACCAACTTTTTCTGGAATTAACCTTCGATAATCGGGGAACGATCCGTCAATTAATTTTGAAGTAATTTCAATCTCCCCTAACCGAAATCGTACCTGTGAATTATCAAATACAATTTCAATCTCATTCATATTATCCGATACTGCACCAAGTACATCAATCAAACAACTAGAGGGAACAATCGCCTTTACATCACTTTCCACTTTTTCAATAAACATTCGCTCCGCAAGACGATATCCATCTGTTGCCGCAATATATAGATCCCCCTCATAAGTATTAAAATATACTCCCGTCAACGCTGGTCTCGTAGTATCCGAAGAAGCCGCAATTTTCACCTCATTAATCCCAGTCTTAAATGCTTCTACACTCATTCTGTAAATTACCGACTCTGACTCGTTAATATCTGGAAGTTCTGGAAAATCTTCCGCCGGCGCACCATTAAAGATCGACTTATATTTACCAGAAGAAACTGTTAATTTAGAATCGTCACCACTAAGTTTAACCTCGCCTTTTGGTAGATTACTTACAAAATCTGCTAACAGCCTTGCCGGTACAGTAATTTCTCCGTTTTTTGAATCCGCTACCCCTAAATAATTTACAATTGCCATATCTAAATTAGTTGTAATCAACATTACTTTGTTATCAACCGCCTTAATTAACACATTATTTAAAATTGGTAAAGTTGTTCTACTACCTGCAGCTACTCGACTTACTACGCCTAAAGCTTTTGCTAATTTTCCTTGTTCTACTATGATCTCCATAACTCTCCTTTATTAAATAATTAATTGTAGTAGTAATAGGCTATGTGTAAAATGTGTATAAACTGTATTTTACAGAGACAAATATCATTTTTCTTTGTGTAAAAACTATTGAATAACTTTGTAAAACTTAGTGGATAAATCATATTTTTCAACAAATTTTTAATATAAATTATTTTTATTATTTCTTTCCACATATTTTTCCTCTATTTTTTCACTAGGTTTTTCGCCCATCTTTCCACACCTTTTCCACAGTTATTCATTTAATTGCTCTCTAATTTCACTAATTTCATCACGCAAGCTAAAGTTTAGTTTTATGTCCGACTCAATCTTTCTTATTCCGTGCATCACTGTAGTATGATCTTTTACTCCCACTTCCAAGGCTATTTTAGGTGTACTCATCTGTAAGTCTTTTGACATTATAAACATCGCAATCTGTCTCGCAGTTTTAATATTTGAGATACGACTCTTTCCACATAGTTCTTCTGGTGTAATATTATAATAATCAGCAATTTTTCCAATAATTGACTTTGGATTTAAATTCCTGCTCCGTACTCCGCTTGTTGAAACCGATGCGAGTCCGTCTTGAATAATCGACAATGGAGAAACCCCCTTTAATTCTGAAAGAGCGATAATTTTTCCATACAAGCTTTGTAAATCACGAATGTTAGTTTCGACATTTTTTGCAATATATTCAATTGCTTTATTTTCTACATCCACTCCGTCAAATTCTGCTTTTGCGTGTAGGATCGCACAACGGTCTTCAAAAGTTGGGTATTGTAAATCAAAAGCTCCAGTCATCGTTAATCTTGATGCCAGACGTTCATCGACTGTCTTAATTTGGCTTGGCAAGCGATCACTTGTAATAATCACTTGTTTATTTGCCTGATGCATATCGTTAAAGATATTAAAGAATTCTTCCTGACTTTTTTCCTTACCAACGATAAACTGAAAATCATCAATAATTAAAACATCAAGTTTTTGAAATTTTTTGTGGAAGTTTTCCATATCACCTTTTCTTACGGCTGTAATAAAATCGCTATAAAAATGGTTAATTGGTGTATATAAAATCTTTAATTTTGGATTTCTTTTTAAAAGCTCATTTCCAATTGCTTCAACAAGGTGAGTTTTTCCAAGACCCGGCCCGCCATATAGGAAGAATGGATTATATTTATCGCCAGGATTTTCAATAATGTTTTTTGCAACTGCAACCGCAAGTTCATTATTTGTCCCCACCACAAAATTATCCATCGTAAATTTACTATTTAATCCTGTAATCAAGGTTGGATTAAAGTTACTCGCAGGTATTCTAATTTTTTCTACTGTATTAACTCTAGTTTGTAAATCCTCTAATGCTATTTCGCGGGGCTTCTTAACTCGTGTCGTATTGTTTACGATTACATAATTTGTATTTTTAACGGTAATTTTATTTGATTCTAATGCAGTTCTGATTTGTGGATCGAACTTTTTTCGAATATTTGCCTGCATGAAAACATTCGGTACTCCAATTTGGATTACACCATCTTCGGTACTAATTAAAGAGGTGTTAGTTTGGGCAAAGAAAGTAGCGTAGTTTTCCTGGGAAATTTTCTGTTCAAGTTCTGCTAGTACATTATTCCACACATCAAACACAGCCACTACCTCCAGCTCTATTACCGTATAACCTTTATTATTTCCATTATACCAAAAAATATACTTTTCCACAGGTTTTATTTTCTTTATTTTTTATTATCTAATATATAAAAATTTTACAGGGGCAGAGTTATCCACATTTTTATCTAATAGGGGGTCTAATGTGGAAAACTTCTTGAAAAAAGTGGAAAACTACGGTATAATTAGACACAGTTTACAAATATATGGATTATTAATATAATCCTATGTGAAATAAAAGGAATAATATGCCAAAGCGTACATATCAGCCACATAAGCGTCAGCGCAAGCAGGAACATGGTTTCATGAAGCGTAATGCTACCAAAAATGGGCAAAAAGTTTTAAAACGCCGTCGCATTAAGGGGCGTGCTCGTTTAACTTATTAAAGAAATACCGCAAATATGCGGTATTTTTTTAGTTCACGTCAAAATGTTTATGCTATATAATTAAACTGTATGCAACATTTTCTTGAAACTATTCAATCGGTTTTTGAAATTGCTCCCAAAAAACGTTTTGAAGTTTTTGAGCTTTTTTTGAGCTTTATGCTTTATAATTTGGTTAGTCTTTTGCCTCCAATTGCTACTGCTGGTATTATTGCCGTTATTACTCAAGGTTCAAATTTTCATGCGATCTGGTTTTATGTAATTCTGTTTTTACTCTTTTACATTATCGAATATACTTTACTTGCTTGGAAATATTATATCTATGTCACTCTTTCGCATTATTACTACAATACAGTTCAGCAGAAACTTTTTGATCATGTTATTAATAATATTTCAATCACTGAAAAAATCTCACGTGGCCGTATTACTGATACCTTCAATGAGGATATTTCATACCTAATTCAAACCATTAATTCCGCCGCTATTGCTTTGACTGGTATTATTCAGCTTCTAATTATTTTTCTAATCTTTGCCAGTTATAGTGTATCAATTGCTCTCGTTGCTCTTATTATTGATCTCTTTTATATTTTTCTTATGTCAAAAAATTCCAAATTCGTTGCCAAATACTTTGATGGTGTACGCAAATATAAGGATCGTATTTTAGATGTTTTAAATGAAATTCTAAATAATCTAAAACAAATCAAAACCCTTAATTTAATGCCCATCTTAAATCGTAAAATTTCTTCTAATCGTAATAGTTTTGATGCTCAATATGACAAACGCTATCTTTATCTTACTGCTCGCTATTGTAAAATTCCTATGGTTGTTCAGGTTGGTAAAATTATTCTCTATGTTCTCCTTGCTATTTTAGTTTTTAAGAATCAAATCACTATTGATAAATTAGTTTTGTTAGTTAGTTATTTTGAGATGGTTGTCACAAACACTGATAAAACTCTTGAGGAGCTTCTAAATCTTAGTACTTACAGTATTCGTCTGCAACGTATTAAATCTATTCTTAATTACACAAGTTATACTAAAGGTAGTTATGGTGATCTAAATAATGATTATATTAATGGTGACGTTTTGTTTGATAATGTTTCCTTTAGTATTGGTGGTCGTGAGATTCTTAAAAACATTTCCTTTGAGGCGAAGCCTAATGAAATTACTGCCATTGTTGGACGCCCAGGCTCTGGTAAAACCACTATTATAAACTTGCTCTATCGTCTCTATTCTATAAAATCTGGCAATATTTTCATCGACGGTGAATCGATTTATCACTATACTAAAAAAGTATATACTACTAATGTTTCTGGTGTTTTTCAAAAACCCCTGATCTTTAAAATGAGCATCAGAGATAATCTTAGTGTTGTGGATCGTAGTACTCAGCAACAAATTAACGCCTGTAAACGTGCTGGTATTTATCATAAAATTATTTCCTTACCTCGCGGCTTTAATACTGTTTTAAAAGAAGATCGTGGTCTCTTTACTGATGGGGAACTACAGAAACTTGCTATTGCAAGAGCCCTTTTGAGTCAAGCTGAAATTCTCATTTTTGATGAAGTAACGAGTAACGTTGATCCAGAAACTTCTAAGGAAATAATTAATATTTTAGAAGATTTAAAAGAAGATCATACTATCATCATCATTACTCATAAACCAGAAATTATGAAAATTGCCGATAAGGTAGTTGTTTTAGATGCTGGAAAAGTAGTAGCAAAAGGAAAAAATAGAGAAGTTTTTGCAAAAAGCTCGCTTTATCGCAAATTACGTACCGCCACTTTTGCTAAACCAAGTATTGATGATGAAGCTGAGCATATTTTAGAAGATAGTCCATCTGATTTTCTTGGTAATGATGGACCGGCCTTTAATTATTGTGATAAAATAGGCTAGATGTTATCTAGTAAATATCGCTTCCATTCGCGTGGTGGTGTTAAATATACTTATCAAAAAGGGAAGACTATTAGAACCCCAAAACTTTCCCTTGTTTTTGCACCCAATAAAAAGCAGAAACAACGTTATGCGGTTGTAGTCTCTAAAAAGGTTCTTAAAACCGCTGTTGGACGGAATCGTATCCGTCGTCGGTTTTATGAAGCGATTCGTCTTGAATTTGATTCAACTTTAAAACTAGATTGTATCTTTGTTATTTATTCTAAAGAGTTTACTAAAATGGATTTTAGTCAAATTAGGGAGTTAATTAAAAATCTGTTAGCTAAGGCTTCCGTTGAAAAGTTTTAGATAATTTAATTTTTTTGTTATAATAAAACCACTTATGGTTATAAGGTCAAAGTTTAAAAAACTCTTCTACTTATTCTTTGTAGCAGTTTATTATTTTACTTCCTCAATTATGCCTGTCTCTGCCTTAAAACTTCCTAAAGGACGAGCATGGGAATTTACGGAAAATGATATCGTCTTCTATAATCCAGATGGTAAAAAAACTAGCAACTGTCTCAGTCCAGATCGGGATTGTCAAACAAGTGACGGTTCGGATATTAGTGTGGTTGGAGATGGTTTTCTTGGTGTTGATATTTTTAAAAAAGAACTTAAAACGCAATTCTCCAAAATTGATACCACCGATACAAACTATAATACCGTTTCAAACATTACCTTTGATAATTTAGTTACGAATCTCAATACTAAAACTTATAAAAAGAACCTCATTCTTAGTTATGGTACAGAGTCTAATTCATCATTAACTAAGGAACAGATTAATCAACTTATTCTTGCTGCTGGCTCTTCAAAAACCATCTACTTTTTAAATAATTATAATGCTGGTAACACTATGGTTGAAACTAATAAAAATATCGAAGATGCTTCAAAAACATATAGTAATGTTAAAATGGTCGACCTTTTTACTAAAGCTAGTCAGGATTCAAATTATATTAGTAGTAATAAACTCTCAAATACGGGTGCTAAAGATCTTGTAAATATGCTTAAAAGTCTTTTGGACTCTGGGTGTTCTGGAGCTTTTACTAAATATAATTTTACGGATGGTCAATTACGTGGTATTACAATTATGGCACATCAAGAAAATGGCCTTTCTCCACCAACCTCGATTCTTACTGAGGTCTCCCAGATGGCAAACATCTTTGAATCTTCTCAAATGAGTAAATATAATAGCTATTCCAATAAAGAGCAGGGGTTTATCGATATGCTATTAAAAAGTGGCTGGTATAGTTCTCGGACGACTGCAAAATATAGTGAATCTGCCAATGTTGCAGAGTCTCACCTTAGCATTGTTAAAGAAGCTTTAAACAGTGGAAAACGTAGTTTGCCCACTGGAATTGTTGAACACGATAGTATTAATGATATTACTTCAATTACTAATGATGGTATAGCTCTTGATAAGAATAATAAATCTAACTATATTTCCAAAAAGACTATTATTAAAAATAAGTTTGGTTCAACCTATGTTTTTTATCAATGGGCTGATCCTAATGCTCCAGATAATAAAAAAGGAGATCCTTTTGGGTATTTTCAAGGTAAAGGTCCAGGTGATCTTGAGAATTCTATTGGCTCATCTTCTAGTTCATCTGCAAGTTCTATAAAGTCTACTGGTCCATCTAGTGATCCTAATGTGGTTGTTACTTCTGATTTTAAAAATTATGCTGGTGATACTATACTCACGCCAGTTCAAGTGAGTCTAATTGAAAAAAATAGCTCAATCTATAAAGAGGCCGCCAAAGAAGCTGGTATTCCATGGCAAATGCTTGCCGTGCTTCATTATCGAGAACATAGTTTATTAGTTTCTAATCCAAGCAATGGGCAGGGTATTTATCAATTATATTCTTATACTAACGGTGGAACTAATGGGGAGGCTTTTTTGCCCGCCGGTGATGTTTCTGAGCAAGAATTTCTTCGCCAATCAAAAATAGCAGCCAAGATTATAAAAGATAAAGCTCCAGATTTAACTGAAAACCCAAATTCAAATATCGTTAAACGTGCTTTTTATCGATATAATGGTGCAGCATATAAACAACAGGCTCTTGATATGGGTTTTTCTGCCGAACAGGCAGATAATGGTGAAGGTTCGCCATATGTTATGTCACGTGCTGACGCTAAGCGTGATTCTACTAAAGGCGGTATGACTTGGACTATGTATACAAAAGATAATCAAATCTCTTCCAATATTAATGTTGTTACTTTTGGTGCCTATATTGTTTACCTTGCACTTGGCGGCATTACTGATAATTCCGGTAGTATTGATTGTCTTAATTCTAGTTCCAGTTATTATTCTGGTGGTGGTAATGCTGCGATTTCTAAAACTGCACTTGAACTTGCTTGGCATCATTATGATACTGATAGTCTTACTAAATCATATTTTGCAGCAGAAAAACGTACTTCAATTCGAAAGACTGGTACCGCTAAATATCAAGATACCTTAAGGCAGGTTAATAATATGGGTGATCAATCAGATTGTGGTCGCTTCGTTTCGACTGTATTACGCTCTTCTGGTGTAGATCCGAATTTTCCATCCGTTGGGACTAGTGCAATTTTAAGTTATTTAAAAAATCAAACTTCTTTATACGAAGCTATTCCTAATACTGGAGATACTTCCATTTTACAGTCTGGTGACATTCTATCAGTTCCTGGCCATATTAAATTAGTTGTCTCTATCAACGGAAAGTTACAAGAAGTTCAGGCTTCTCTAAATGGCCATGCTCCAGAAACATCAGATGGTATTGGTATTACAGATAATCGTGGTAAAGATGGTAAATATTATATTTTTAGAAAAAAATAAAATAGGTGATCTATGAAAAATTTTTTAACTTTCTCAAGAAATCAATACCAAAATCGACGTAAAATATTTTTCGGTGCAATTATCTTCTTCGTTCTTCTCTCACTCTTTATTTTTGTTAATTTCTTAATCAATATCAAAAAGACTGCTCAGTTAAATATTCTTATTTCTCCAGTTGATGCAAAAATTACAATTAATCAAAAACAATACTATAATGGTAAGCAAAAAATTGAACCGGGGAATTACCAAGTTAAAATTGAACGAGATGGTTTTCAGTCGGTCAATATAGAAATTAATTTATCATCTGGTGATCAGAAGTATCTTTACTACTGCCTAACCCCGAACAATCAAGATAACACTTGGTATAAAGATCATCCAAAAGATAATCAGACTTGTGATGAAATCAACCAGGCGCTTAATGATATTCTAAAAAGCGAAACTATGAAAGACCCTATTTTTTCTGTCACTCCGTATCATAATGACGATAAAAGATATTACATCGACAGTGTTTTAAACGAAGACAGGAGTATTACAATTAAAATTAAACCATTATCTTGCAAAGCTGAATTGAAAAAAATTCTTAATCAAAATGCTTTAAATTATTTAAAATCTAAAAATATTAATCTTGATCAGTATAAAATCGAATATATTGAAGATTGCTAAATAATCCACCTCTAATATGTTATAATTAATCAAATGTTTGAGTTAATCGATTTTATAATTGTAAATCCAATTATTAATATACTATTTGTTATCTATAACTACATCGGTGATTTTGGTGTAGCTATGATTATCTTTACTATTCTCGTCAAGTTATTAACTTGGCCACTTGTTAAAAAACAGTTTCTTCAGATGAAGCTGATGCGTAAGATTCAGCCTGAATTAACCGAGATTCGTAAGCGCTGTAATGGAAATAAGCAATTAGAATCTCTCCAAATGATGGATCTTTATAAACGTAATAACGTTAAACCATTTACATCAATTTGGACACTTCTTATTCAGCTTCCGATTTTCTTTGCGATTTTCTTTGCGATTCGTATTATGGTTACCCCAACTGTTAAAGATAGTGTTGAAAAGCGTGCCTATCCAGTTGTTGCTAAGATGACTCGGATTGACGAAATCATTAAGCTCCAGAAATCTTACCTTGAAAATACTGAAACTAATACCTATGATTTTAAACCTCAGCTCCTTGGGAAACTAGATCTCTCTACAAGGGCTGGCGTTAATTCTTTTAGTTCAATTATTATTCTGATATTTGTCCTTGGCTCAGCTTACACTCAGTATTTGATGTCAAGAATGCAGATGCCGAAAAAAGGAAAGAAAAATACTTGGAAAAAAATGGTTGAAGATGCTAAGGCTGGCAAAGATATGAATCAAGCTGATCTAAACAGCATGGTTTCTGGTCAAATGAACTTTATGATGCCAGTCATGATGATTATGATTACTATTAATTTTCCAGGCGCTTTAGTCATGTATTATCTCCTTTCAAATATTATTGCTATTACTCAACAAAAAATTGTCTTTAATCAGGTAGATGAACAAATGGATAATAATACCGATCGTGCTATCCTCCGAGAGTTGAAAAAGAAAACCTCTGAAATTAGAGAGGCTGAGGTCATTGAAAATAAGAAAACTGGTACTAAAATTACACGTATTTCCGCCAAAGATGCTAAAAATTCTTCTCGTGAAGCTACTTTTAAAAATAAAAACTCCCAAAACAACAACCAACCAGATAACGGTTAGGAGAATAGGAGTTTTTTATGAATCGTGATGAGTCGATTCGTTTTGCAACAAAATACCTTGAGGATCTTTTATCATTCTTTGGTATCAATGTGGCTGTTTGGTCTACTATTGATGATGATGTTATTCAGTTGAGTGTTCCAAGTACCAGTCTAAACTCATTACTCATTGGTAAAAATGCAGACAATTTGCGTGCCTTGCAACACGTAGTTTCTATGGCTCTCGTTGCCCATAATTCTGAGGTAACTAGAGTTAATGTAGATATTGCTGATTATAAGCGTCAGCGCGCAGAGCGTATTGAGCAGAAAGCTGAAGGTTGGATTCAAAAAGTTCGCGAAACTGGTGAATCGATGACTTTAGAGCTTAACGCCGTCGATCGTCGTATTGTTCATAAGCTGGCTGAAGACTACTCAGATATTGTAACGCATTCTGAAGGTGAAGGTCGTGCCAGACATTTAATCATTGAGAAAAAATCTATTTAATTAGATATAAAAAACACCCCAATCGTGGTGTTTTTTATATTATATCTATATCCTAAGCATCTACTTTTCCAACTATAATCACAAAATCGTAATTCGTCTTGTCAATACCTTCTGGTAATTCATTTGCGGGTTTTACGGTAGTTCCGTAATATGACTCAAGTTTTTGCTTAGTCTGTTCTTTATTACCAAGATTATATATCAGAACTTTCTCAGAGTAATTACTTTTTGGTGCGTTGCCAGTTCCAGTTACTCTAAATCCAGCTTTTTCTAGTTCAAGTTTTTCGTTTGCTGCAATTCCAGATTCATTTGTGCCATTTAATACTAAGATTCTAGAAGTTGCAGGTGAATCACTATATTCAGCAATTTTTGAATCAAGATATTGTTGAATCTTTGTGTAGTTTTGTGCGCCAGCACTTGGAATTACAAAAGAAATATCCTGTCCACCAACTGGAAAACTTGCATTTCTAACCAGATCTCCATCGCTCAAGCCAGTTAATGGTGCAGATGTAATATTAGCTGGACTAAAGTTGGAAAAGACCTTAGCTGCAGTTTTTATCTCTTCGATATTAGCATTAGTTCTCAGATTATCACCAAGCACATTAACTAAGTTGATCATTGCCGGAATATCCATACCTTTTTCAGCAATCTTATTCTTTATTGCAATTAATACTTTTTGTTGATTTTCACCCCTCGTAAAATCTCCCCCTACTGAACCATGTCTTGCTCTTGCGAGTCCTAAAGCTTTTTCACCGTCAAGAACCGTTGGCACACCAGCCTTCATTTTGATACCAGTATAATAATAATCATTAATATCATTATCAACAGTTACTGTAATTCCGCCCAGTGCATTTACGATCTGTACCAGAGACCCCCAGTTCACATGGATATAATAATGCATCTCCATGCCACTAATCCTTGATAACTCTTTCATTACAGCATTCGCACCAGCTTCTTCGTTTCTTCCGTTATTGCTAGCACAAGTAAAGATCTCATTAATTTTTCCCGCATAACACGCCTCTTTTCCAGCCTTCAGGTCTCTTGGCAAGCTCATCGTCACAGCATTTTTTGCCTTCTGGTCAACTGACATCATCATTAACGAATCAGTTAGTTGTGCTCCATCATGAATTGTTTTTCCTTCAGTTCCAGCCATATCATAACCAGAGGTTCCAAAAATTGCTATATTTGTACGGCCTTTTGAGTCCATTTTTAGTGGTGTCACTTTCTCAGAAACCACAGTTTTTACAAGATCCACTAAACCAGATTTTCCACCGGTTAATTTTGATATTAAACGGTCGCCATAAAAATAGGCTGCTGCTCCACCTCCGATTAAAATAATTAAGAAAATTGTTAATTTTATATGTCGCCTAAAAAAGCCTTTTTTCTTCGGTTTATTTTTTTTAGGTTCAGGATTATTTGTATTAGAAACTTTATCACCAAATAAGTTATCTGTTCCTAGAGCCACAGAATCTTCTAAAAATGCATCATAGTCTTTTTTTGAGGTTTTTGGCATCTTTTTCTTGAATAGACCAAAGGATTTTTCTCGTTGTAATTGTCTATCACGTCTAGTACTATCGATATCACCCAATCTCCCACGGCTATTATTCGATCCTAAATTAAGTACAGAATGATCTTGATCCTCATCGTATTCTCCGGTATCAGACTCTCCGTTAGTTTCTCTCAGTTCGCCATCGGAAAAGTCCCAATCTGCGACACGGCTAGCTCTATCAACTTCTTCATTTTTTCTCCGACGAATTTCTGCTTGGTCAACTAGTGGGTCATCACTTTGCGCCATCGACATATTCTTGGCGCGAATATTTTGCTTTCTTAGTCTTTCAGCGCGTAAGATTCTTTGTTGTTCTAAGTGTTGTTTTGTGGCATGAGCCTCACTTACTTCTAGGCCCGCTCTGGGGCGCACTTGTCTTGCTGATTTTTTACTTCTTGAAGGTGAAACCAGTCCATCAATATATGAATTACTCATTTTTACCACAAAATCTCCATCTACTATATAATTATAACAAATATGGCACTAAAATTAACGAAAAAGCAAAAGCGTTTAATGGACTTTCTGGAAGATTTCCAGAATAATCATGATTATTCACCGTCTTACCGAGAAATTGCTGCAGGTCTAGGACTTCGCTCTGTTGCCTCAGTTGCTGAGCATATAGATAATCTTGTGCAGCTGGGTTTTTTAAAACGAAATGCTGGTTCTGCTCGCTCTCTTGAAATTGTCGATCTTACATTTCCTGAAACCACTGCCTTATTCAAACAACGTCTTGAATTTGCTTCCGATCCAGATCGTCAAGTCTTACTTGAAGCCGCTCAAATCCTCGGTCTTGATCTTGAGTCGTAATATAAAAATCATCATTTATAAACTAGTTATTCTAAACTAATCATTTTGATTCAAAATAACCTGTTAAACCGAACAGTCTAAAACCAAACAGTAATCAAAACCGAACAATAAAAATCGCTGATGTAAAAGACTTGTGGACAAAACTACTAATCTGCGAATAATTAAAACCGAACAAGCGTAAAAAGTTACATAATAAAATCATATAAAATACAATGTGTGATTGTGGAAAACTTATGCAAAACTAAGACTATGTTAAAATGTAAAAAAGGAGGTTCATGGGGTTATTTAATTTTCGAAAAACAGTTGATCAAAAATCCATAGATACAGACCAATCAGTCTTAAATATACGTACGCCTGGCTTTGAATATCTCAAGAATAACGAGATTTATTTTGATAGCGCCTGCCAGTCACTTCGACCACAACCGGTCATTGATAGTCTAATTGAATATTACCAAAAACATAATTCTTGTGGAGAGCGTGTTAAATATCAGTGGGGAAGAATCACTGATCAAAAGATTGAGACCACTCGTGAACATCTTTTGAAATTTCTCAAACTTAAAAAGAAAGATTATTTTGTTAGTTTTACTCTGAATACTACCTATGGTTTAAATCTTTTACTTTCTCAATTCAATCCCAAAAAAGCGGAAGTCAAAACAATTATTACTTCTGAAATTGAACATAACTCTGTTTTTCTTTCCACTCTGCAATTTTCAACCAATACTAAAATAGAAAGAATCGTACTTCCTCGCGAACAGGACGGTAGTCTCTCTATCTCCGAAATTCCCGACAATTCCTTAGTCGTTGTTAACGTTATGAGTAATGTTGATGGTCGTATCCTTCAAAATCTTCAAGAGGTTATCGATTATGTCCACCAAAAACAGGGATTTATTATTCTCGATGCCGCTCAGGTAATGGCTCACCATTCTTATATTCTTGAACAAACCGAGGCTGATGCCATCTGTTTTTCTGGTCATAAAATCTATGCTCCATCTCTCGGCGTAATGATTGTACGTAAAAGTCTTCTCGACTACCTCAATGTTACATTTTTAGGTGGTGGTATGGTTGATGATGTTGATAAAAATACCTATCTTCCATCTTTTGCTCGTCAAGATAAGGCCCATACTATCTTTGAGCCAGGTTTACAATCTTGGGGTGAAATTATTGCCTTAAATGAGTCAATTTCTTGGCTCGAACAACTCCCCCAATCTGCCAAAGATCGCCTTACGTATTGTTCCGAAAAGATTTTTCAATTTTTATCTACTAATCCAAAAATTCATTGTCTTAATCATCAAGCTTCCACCGTCCTTACTTTTTATCTCGACCAAATAGATAGTCATCTTCTATCTGAAGCTTTAAGCGATCAGGGCATCATGGTGCGCTCAGGCTATTTCTGCGTTCATTATTACTTAGATCATAAACTCAAGCTTCCTCCGCTCGTACGTCTCTCTTTGGGTTATCAAACTACCGAAGGTGAAATAGATCGTCTTATCAGTATTCTCAAGAAATTTTAAAATCGCCAGTAATTAGTATAAAATAATAGTATCGAGCCAACTGGCTAGAAGGGAAGTAATGGTTTGTATTGCAGCATTTATTATTTTAAGTCTCATTTCTGTTTTTGTTGGCTTTTTAAGTCTTTTTAATAAACAATTGGGTCAAAAATATTGGGCAGTTTTTAAGAAAGCTTGGCATTGTGTTTTTAAGAAAGTTCGCTTGCAAAAATGTGATACCAACTTCAAAGACGATGTTAAAAATACTCTCTTAAGACGTTTAGTTTTAAAACATCCTAAACTATTAAAACCTGCCAGCATTTTTATTGAAACTATTTCTGTACTAATCGTTTTTATTACGGTCTGGTCTTTTATTATTGCAATTAAGTCTCTTCTTGCACTTTGGGTTTTTGGTACTTGTAATGTTTCAGAGCCTAGCCAATGTGGTCTCGGTGCTCAGTCTTGTACTATTGACCAATCCGAGCCAACTGATCTAGCTGGTAAAATTGGTCGTGGTTTTTCTGAATGGGGTGAAATTTTTTCGGCTATTCCTGATCGTCTCAAGACCTGGCAAGAAAAAGAGTATATTCTTACCTCCAGTATTCCTCTTATAAAAATCACTAATGATGATAATCAGGATCAAACCAAAAGACTCTTTGATTTTTATCGGAACCGTACGGTTCCAGAATCAGAGAAAATTGCTATCAATATAGTCGACCCAGGTTGCGTTGTTTGTATGCAATCTTATCGCAACCAAAAACAATCTGGTTTTTTTGACCGATATTTTACGGTAGCTAATCTCTATGCTATTCCAAACACCTCCGGCAGATATAAATTTGACAATTCAAAACTTATCGCCGATTATCTAAATTCAGCCGTCTTCCTCGTGCAGGCGTATTTAGAAGATTATTTCACAGATACTAATTTTGATCTAAATACATTGAGTAAGCATTCTGAACTTGAAAAACTTTTACGTCTCCCCACTAAGCTCATTGATCGACTTTATTCTGAGTCCAAAGACAATCGTAAATTTATTGATATTTTTAATTATTCTTATGATGCCAAACAATCTTTAGATGAGTTGGATGCTTGGTCGAAGGAGTTTTGTCTCAGTAAGAACTATCGTCAACTTCTATATAAAATTATTCAGTCCCGTCATCAAAGTCGTTTTGATCAAAAAGTCAGTTCTAAAGATGCTCTCGTCTCTACAATTTCTAAAAATTCATTAGATAAAAAGACGAAAGAAAGTATAGAAAAACTTAGTCAAAAACTTTCCGAGAAACTCAACGCTAATGATCAAAAAATCAAAGAACTAGTCGAGCAGAGAATTAAAGCTAAAGGTATCCCGGTCGAGATCTATGATCACAAAAAACATAATGGTCTCTTTAAAATTTAACGGTTAAACTTCTCAAAATGTGTTAAAATATAGACATAAACAATATAAACAGAAACAACATTATGTCAAGATCTCCTAAAAACAAACGCCGCCATTCTAAACGCCCTGCAATCATTTGGTTTTTGGTGATTTTTGTACTCGCTATTATTACTACAGCTGTTTATTTTCTTCTCTTGCAACCACGTGAGGTCAAACAATCAAAGCAAAGTACTGAAGTACAGGCCGAGCATCTTCAAACTGAAAAAAATCCTAACCTAAACGACTCAAAGTCGAAAACCGAAGAAAAGGAAGATCTTGAAGCTGGCAAAACTCATCAGACCCCAAAACAATATGAAAATACTGATACAACCCCGACCACTAAGCTTACCGGCTTTATTACCTATTCTGGTAAAAACGGTAATAATCTAACTATTCGTATCACTATTAATCAGCTTCTTAAAGAAACCGGTACTTGTACTCTTACGCTTACCTCTACTAATGGTCAAAAAATCGAGCGCACCGCTACCACTATCGATAATCCATCCTCCGCCACCTGTCAAGGTTTCGACATTCCACTCTCTGAAATCCCAGTTGGCGACTATCAAATCGATATTGACATTAAAACTGCTCATCAAAACGGTAATATAAAAGGAAGTATAACTATCTAAATGATGAATTTTGTTCAAGGTAAAGTCAAAAATCTCAAAATTAAGCACATTTTACTCTGTGTCTTTGCTTTTTTCATGATTTCCTCATTGGCTTTTCTTGTCACTAAAAATCTTAAGCAAATCCATGCCTATGATTTTTCTAGTTTCAATCCCGGTAATATTATTTCCGATGGTGTTATGGCAAACTATAATGCTATGTCGGTTGAAGAAATCCAGCGTTTCTTAACTAGTAAAAACGCTTGTCGTGATACTAATATTGCTAAAGCTAGGTCTTATCCAAATCTCAGATATCACGTTGAAAACGGTCGGTTCATCTGTCTTTCTGAGGAAACTTTTGAGTACAATGGTCAAAAACAAACTGCCGCCCAAATTATTTTTGAAGCAGCCAGAGATTTTCAAATCAACTCACAAGTTCTGATTGTTCTTCTCGAAAAAGAACAAGGTCTCATCACTGATACCTGGCCAAATCATATCCAATACCGTAGCGCTACCGGCTTTGGTTGTCCTGACACTGCGGAATGCGACTCAAAGTATTATGGATTCCGAAACCAAGTTCGAAATGCTGCGGCTTTATTTCGCTCAGTCTTGAATGGAGGTTGGACTAATTACCCAGTAGGTAGAAATTATGTCCAATATAATCCAGATCCAAACTGTGGTGGTTCTGTAGTTAATATCGAAAACCGCGCCACATCCGCTCTCTATCGCTATACTCCATATCAGCCAAACGTTGGCTCTCTCGCCAACTACCCAGGCACCGCCTACTGTGGTACTTATGGTAATCGTAATTTTTATGTCACTTTTAATCAGTGGTTTGGGAATTCAACACAAATTAAAAAAGAAGAGTTGAAACCGCTCAATAAACCAGATCAGAATTCCAGTCAAGACGGTTCTATCGATAACGGTGAATATACTATAAAAACATTGCTTGACAAAACTAAATACCTTGATGTTCGCGAAGGAAATAAAGATAGTGGCGCATTAGTGCAACTTTACTCTAAATGGTCTAATAATAATATCGCTCAAAAATGGAATATAGAGAGCATCGGTGATGAGATATATAAAATAAAAAGTAAGCTTTCCGGTAAGAACCTTTCATTTGATGTAAATTCTATAGAGACTAATCCACAAATAAAACTCGAGAACGAAAATCTTGATGATTGTTCTCAACGTTGGAATATACAAAAGAAAGAAACAGGTGAGTTTAGATTTATTTCCTCTTGTGATGTAAATCATTCAATTAACGTTAAAGATGAGAACCCAGTAGATGAATCACCGGTGCAAATTAATAAAAAGAATAACAACAAAGCTCAAGCATGGGTAATTGAAAAGGTTAATCCTAATAAAGAAACTCAACTAATTCAAGATGGTATTTATAATATCACCACTGCACTAAACAATAATCAATTCCTTGATGTCGCGAAAGGTAATACTGAAGACTATGCTAAAGTACAACTCTTTCATAAATGGCGAGAGAATAACGCTGCGCAGCAATGGCAATTTAAGCATCTTGGCAATAATGAATATCAGATCATTAGTAAATTATCAAATAAAGCCATAAGCGTTAACTTAAACAAGGTGCAAAATGGAGAGCAATTATTCCTCTTGCCCGCAGACTCTAATTCTTGTAGCCAAAAGTGGAAAGCTATTCAAAACGGTACTGGGCTTGTATTTAAAAATAGTTGTAATCCTATTTATGTTATGGACGTTAATGCCTCACTTGCTATTGATGAAAATCGAGTACAGCTTTGGGGAAGATGGGGAAATAACAACAAAGCTCAAGCATGGGTAATTGAAAAGGTTAATCCTAATAAAGAAACTCAACTAATTCAAGATGGTATTTATAATATCACCACTGCACTAAACAATAATCAATTCCTTGATGTCGCGAAAGGTAATACTGAAGACTATGCTAAAGTACAACTCTTTCATAAATGGCGAGAGAATAACGCTGCGCAGCAATGGCAATTTAAGCATCTTGGCAATAATGAATATCAGATCATTAGTAAATTATCAAATAAAGCCATAAGCGTTAACTTAAACAAGGTGCAAAATGGAGAGCAATTATTCCTCTTGCCCGCAGACTCTAATTCTTGTAGCCAAAAGTGGAAAGCTATTCAAAACGGTACTGGGCTTGTATTTAAAAATAGTTGTAATCCTATTTATGTTATGGACGTTAATGCCTCACTTGCTATTGATGAAAATCGAGTACAGCTTTGGGGAAGATGGGGGGAAGATAATAGGGCTCAATTCTGGATTCTTCAACGTATTCTCTAGATCTTCGCTATTTCTTTATATTTTTTCATCGCATGCTATAATAAAGACATGATGAAGGTAGATAAAACTTGCTTAAAAAACTGTGTTTTAATATCCGGAACCGATCACTCGCTTTCGCAAAAAATTGCAGATCACCTCGGTCTAGAATTAGCAAATCGTACATCCGATACCTTTAGCGATGGTGAAGTTCATGTCCAAATTCTTGATGACATTAGGGGGAAAGATGTCTTTATTATTCAATCTACCAATCCACCTATTGATCAGCATCTTTTTCCAGTTCTGCTTCTAACAGATGCTGCCAGACGTGGTTTTGCAAAAAGTATTAATCTTGTTATTCCATATTTTGGTTATGCTCGCCAAGATCGTATGGCAGAACCAAACACTCCAATTAGTTCAAAAGTTATTGCCGATATCCTACATTCTGTTGCTGTTAATCACGTCATTACTATCGATCTTCATTCCGCACAGACCCAAGGTTTCTTTGATATGACTATAGAAAATATCACTCTCGAAAAACAATTTGCCGATTATATTGAGAAAAACTATGAGAAAAACTCTTTCGCCATCGCCTCGCCAGATGCAGGTGGTGTCAAACGCGCCCGTAAGATTGCCGACCTTGTGCACTGTAATGACGTCATTATTATTGATAAAAATCGCTATGTCAAAAATAAAAGTAAAGTCATGAACATTATTGGCGACCCCAAAGGTAAAAATATTATTATTATTGACGATATGATCGACACCGCTGGAACCATTTGTCATGCGGCTACCTCTCTTAAAGAGAAGGGCGCTAAGCAAGTTAGCGTTATGGCGACCCATCCAGTCTTCAGTGGTAGTGCTTATGAGAATCTTGGTAAAGAGGATATTGATAAAATTGTCGTCACTAATACTCTTCCCATTAAGTCAGAATTAACCAAGGTTGACACTATTGACGTATCTGAAATTCTTGCAGAAAATATCTATCAAATCTTTAGTCATAAATAGGTAATTATATGCAAAAAATCAAAAACATCATAAAACTCTTACGACCAAAGCATTCCATCAAAAATCTCCTCATCTTTTTACCGTTGATTTTTGGTTTGAGAAATCTTACTCTCCAAGATTTTCGTAGTAGTATAGCTGGTTTTTTTGTTTTTTGTTTAGTTGCATCCTCGATTTATATTATCAATGATTATAAAGATATTGAAAAAGACTGTTTACATCCGGTAAAAAAATATCGACCTCTAGCTAGTGGTGCCGTCACGAGGAAAGAAGCTTGGATTACTCTTACTGTTTTGCTTATCCTTGCCATTACTATTGCAATAGCATTTCGATTTTCCGGAATCTCAATTGCCCTTATCATGACATATTTTTTGCTCAATCTTTTCTATTCGCTTGGTCTAAAAAATTTACCAATTATTGATATTACTATTCTTGCTTCCGGTTTTCTTATTCGTCTCTTTCTCGGTAGTAGCTTAACTAATATTGCTATTTCTGCCTTACTTTATCTTGTTGTTATGTCGGGGGCATTTTATCTCGGTATCTCAAAACGTTATAACGAAATTACTAAAACCGGTAGTCAAACACGTGCAGTCTTGAAAAAGTATAACGCCGAATTTCTGAAATCCATCATGAATATGTTTCTCATGTTAATTATCGTATTTTATACAGAATGGTGTGTTAATGCAAACACTGAACATCGTGATCTATATTTGCTTAGTGTTCCTCTTCTTATTATTCTCATGATTACTTATATCTATATTGCCGAAAAAGATAAATATGGTGATCCGGCTGATGTGATTATGAAGAATAAATACCTTGCTGTTATGGGCCTCATTTTTGTTAGTTATCTCATGGTAATTATTAGGCTTTAATATGAACGTATATGATTTTGATAAAACAATTTATGATGGTGACGCTTCACTAGACTTTTGGAAATACTCTGTTAAGAGACAGCCTCTCTTAGTCTTTTATTTACCATATCAAGTTTTTTCTGCCATTTTATTTAAGAGCAAACTAATCAGCCGTAAACAATTCAAAGAACGCTTCTTTAGTTTTTTAAAATCAGTACATTCTCTAGATTTGAATGGTTTTTGGGATGCTCACCAATATAAAATAAAAAAATGGTATCTCAATCAAAAAAAGTCTAATGATCTCATTATTTCTGCTTCACCTGAATTTATTTTAAAAGGAATTACAGATCGTTTAAAGATTGAATTACTTGGTACTAAGATGGATTTTCAAACGGGGAAGATTTCTGGTGAAAACTGTCGTGGTGAAGAGAAGGTAAAGCGTCTATATGAATTTTGCAAAGACCCAAGAATCGACCAATTCTATTCTGATAGTAAAAGTGATACACCACTTAAAAAACTTGCGAAGTCGGCATATTTTGTTAAAAAGAATCAAATTAGTGACTGGAAATAAATAAAATACTGCTAATACATTAGCAGTATTTTCATAAGATGAATAATAACTAGTTCAACTCCATCAAGAGTAAAAACATTTCTGATGCATGCCAGACATGCGTTAATATAGGTCCTTCAAGAACGCTATAATGTTCTGACACAAATTTTTGGTCATCTGCAATAGCTTGATTTAGACCAGCTTCATAAGATAACGGGTAGTACTCATCGAGTATGTTAACTTTACCATAATTGCCATTTTTATAATGTGTTGATGCCCACTCAAGATATGAAAATAGTCTAGATTCAATTACTGGCAAATTTTGTCTTGGTGTGTCCTTATCCCACCACGTCAGACTCGCATAATGGTCCGGTGTCTTTGGAGTTTTTAGGTATCTGCTTAGGTCAATATTATTTTTCTTTGCTCCAAATAGTAATAGGCTTGTAGGATAAAAACTCATTTCCTCACCGTCAACAATCCCTGTGAATAGTCCATTTTTAGCCTTTTTCTTTACTTCTTCGATGATTTTATTTATTAAATCAGAACGATTATTTTTAATAGCTCCAAGCATATAGAGTAATTCGCCAGGATTATCAGCCTCTTTAATTCCACAGCTATGATCATTATTTATTAATGAACGCTGACAGTCATATATTCCAGTAATAGTTTTTATCCAAGGTTCTAGTAAATGAGTATTATTGGTATTTTCTAAAACCATCGTTGCTAACATAGTATCTCTATACCAAACGTTATTACTATTCTTATAACTAATAATATTTGGTTTTAAAAGTATCCCATCAAAATTAAATAAGATTTCCTGATTCAACACCCTAAGTATATTAGCATATTTTCTACCTTCAAATCTTGGAAGATTAAACTTTTGTTTACCTTTTGTTAAGGTTTCAGTTTTTTCATTATTTTCTAAAAATACACCATTTTCATCTTCGTAAATTCTTGTAATATTATTTTTTTCATCAGCTAATAATACCGTATATTCATTTGGAATAATAACTTCATATTTATGGGGAAGTTCTCTAATAATTTTTTTAGATCTTACATCAATTATTTTTCCATCTTTATATAGAAGCTTATCACGATCTACCATTCCAAAATAGAAAAAGTTTGAATACTGTTTATTAGTTTTTTCGAATTTACCAAGATAAAAATGCTCACGATTTAGATTGATATTCAATTCATAATAGTAATTAGCCAGACTGGAAATCAGTTCAATATTCTTTTTGGAATTTAAGAAATTTTTATAATCAGATTTTGCTGCAATTAGCATTTCCTCATTTCGGATGGGTCTTGAGCTCAAAGAAGTATTAATTGCTTTTACTCCCAATATTGCAAGGAGTGTAAAAACTAATGCTCCAATTATTGCAAATATTTTCTTTTTTACGCATACAAAAATTAATAATATTACTGCCATTACAGCTATAACGAACAATTTCTTTGGTATTACATGATTAAAACCAAAAATCATAAATATTGAAACCAGATATCGTATTACGCCAATAATCTGTGCAATTAAAATAATTGCAATAAGTGTATAGATTGGATACTTACACTTTTTTATCAAATTCATATGAGTCTTTTCTATGTTATTCACAATATAGAAAATCATAATTAATGGTAAATAGATGTAATTTAATGTATATAAGAAACTCTCGCTAGGTCCATAGAAAATATGAAGTATAAAATTAAATAAGTAAGCTAAAAGTATGCTTAAATAGAATTTATGTTTCAAAATTCGTTTTCTATTTTGCAGAATGAAAATAGCGTTAACCGCAATCAGTCCTCCAAATAAAAGGCACGCAATGGTATTAATTATAATATTGCTATAAAAGTTGAACTGCGTAGAGTTAAAATCACCCAATAAACTAAACTGAAAAACTGTACTAGCCTTTATCTGCATTAGAACATTTCTAATTGAGAATGTTTTATCAATATATAGGAATTCCTCAGAATTTTTATGAAGGATAAAACCATCAATAGAGGCGGTGAAAAAGTTATTAGCAGATGGCCAAATAACATTCTGCAAACAGGCGATCATTACAGCTACAGACGATGACAGAAAAATAACAGAAAAGAAAACTAGAATTCTATGTTTTAGATTTTTATTAAAAATTGTTATAAAACTAAGTAAAATAATAAACTGAAAATAGTTTGTAATAGTGATACTTATTGCAATTACCCCAAGTCCAATTAACAATAATATATCTATATAGTTTAATTTTTTATCAATTAGATATTGTCCAACAAGCCACATTAATAATAAACCGAACTCAGCATAGATATAGGTCTCAAATATTGAAATAAATACTACTTGTGAAAAAGATAATACAAAGAGTGCAAGTACTAAATTTAAATTAAACTTGTTTGTATTTAGCTTTTTTAAATTAAGATAAAGCAGAATTACACACAATGCACCTATAAAGGCTTGAAATATGATAGTTGCATTTGGTGAGCTTAGCAAAAATTTTAAGATTTGTACGAAAGGTTGGGTAAAAATTACAAATAGTGGATGAACTCTCGTTCGGTAATGGTTGCCGCGGAAGTTTGTTAGATCGTCAAAAGCTCGCATAGAATCGGCATTATATATAGTGTCGTTAACCATTCCGTTGGATAAAGTATTTACACAAAATAAAAGTACAATATTAAAGATAAAAACTAAAAGAAAAATTTTTATTAAACATCGCAATTCATGTTTATTTTTTTGTAAAAACTCTTTAATTTTTAACATAAATCTCCTTATATTCCCTTAAAATCATTTTTTATCTCTTTGACAAATGAATTGAAAGAATGGCGCTTTTTTAATAATTCTTGGGCATTTCTCACGTAGTCAATCAAAACAGTCTTATTCTTCTGGATTTTATTTAATGACTCCACGTATTTTTTGACGTCACAAGGATCGTCAATCAAAATTCCAGTTTTTTGATCTTTAATAAATTCGTGCACTCCGCCGTCATTACTTGCGATTACTGGTAGTCCAGCAGCTGTTGCTTCTAGAATAATATTAGGGACACCATCTGCTTCGCTAGTATACAAGAGAATGTCATACTTATTCGTTGGTATGTTGTTAAAGCCATCAAATGTCCCACGATATATGATTGTCTCAACGTTATCAAAATAATCATGTTTAATGTCACGTGAGAATTCACCATAAATATCAATCGAAAAATCTTTTTTAGATAGATTTTCTCCAATACTTTTTAGGATATTTGGTAATTTTACAGAAGTAATTCTGCCAGCCCATAAGATTCTTAACTTATTCTCATTATTAATCTTTGGTTGAATGATTTGCTCCTCAATTGGCTGGTAATGGACTTTGAACAAAACCGGATTTAGTGCATGTTCATCAATACATTCATCAACAACGGTTTGGTTATCCGTGTAAACTTTCTTTAATGTATCACGTAGCATAAATATATATGGATTAACATAAGTAAAACGCCCTCGATTTTTACTTCCTTCAATAAATACAGTATTAAAAACGGATGCAGTAAGATTATATTTTTTTTGTGATAATATTTTATGTCTTATCGCCCACAAATAGGCAAATTCAGAGTTTATTATATGTAAATTTTTACAATTAAGCTGAGTAATTAGTCTTGAAAAAAGAATATCAGATTCATAATCAGTTAGGCTGTTCTTCGAATTTCCAAAATCAATAAAGTCCACATATTCTGGAAGTTTTTTTGCCCAAATATTGTCTGATGGTAATGTACTAATTACCGAAAATGTCCAAGTTGGATGAATCTCTTTTAAGGCCTTTATTGTATTTAAAAGCACCTTATCTCCACCACCTCTTACTATCCACGGAACAATAAATATGTAGTTAGGATTATAATTTTTAATCCTAGACGTGATATCAATAAAAGTTTTACCAATCGCAATATGCATCTCTGGTTTATATATAGAAGTATTTTTTATCAAATCCTTATATGGGTATAACTGTGTATCAATTTGATTGATCTTAATCCAATGCTCATATAAGAAATCTGGTAGGGAATTGATTGTATTCAGTTTTTCGTATTTACCAAGTAATTTAAGTGTCAATTTTGCTGGTGGTGTAATAAAAAAATTTAGAAAGTTATTATTTCTTATTTTTTTATACAGCGCATATCCTCGTGTTTTTAATGGGGTTTTTATATCTGACTTAGTATTTTTTGGGAATGCTGCCTGGAGGCTTTCTATATCAAAAAGCCCCACATGGGGAATAATGAAACTATTTAAATTATTAGTTGATAACATTGAAGAACCTGACCTTCTATAGAATAAGACGGTTTCTTTTGCAATCTTGTGGCTAATTTTTAACTTGAGAGTTTCTGCGTTAAAGATATAATCCTCGTATCCATATCCATCTCCAAGCTTATGGTAGGGTACACGCAAAAATGTCTCTTTTTTCCCCATAACAACAGAGCACCATCTATTTTCACCAATCATTATTACAGTGTCATTGTTTTTATCTCTTGAGTCTTTTTGAATCGTTAAAACACTAGGTACATTTAGTCCAAAGTTCAAAACTGCTTCCGGATGAACAACTATTTCAAATGGAGACTCCTTTATAGTTTGGTATGCTACAAGTAGCCAGTTATCGGAAACCAAATCATCAGCATCCAAGAAAGAGATATACTCTCCAGACGCTTTTTGTACTAGGAAATTTCTAGAAGAGCCAAGATCTCCAAATTTATTTTTGAATATCAATATATTACTATTATTTTTATAAGCACCAAAATAATCTAATGTTTCTTGGTTGCCATTGTCAATGTGAACCAATATTTCAAAACTAATATTTTTTTCTTCAAGCCTCTTTGTTGCTTCCAGAATGCTCTGCATTGTTTTGTGCGCAACTAGCCCTTCATTATGCGCAGTTATCGCAACCGTTAAATCATACCTCTTCATATTAGCTTGTATTATAGCATAGTGTATCTAATGTTATAATTAAGCTATGAGAAAAACCATTAAAAGGTCATCCACTTCGCCAAAAATCATTCTAATCCGTAACACTTTTCCTAAAAACTATGGCGGTGGCGAAACCTACCAGCTTACTCTATCAAAAACCCTAACAGATAATCATTATCACCCCATTATCTTTACTTCCTCCTCCGAGTTACTTGCAAATAGCCAAAAAGCCAAGATCGATAGTCAAAAAGCCCCTTTCTTGAAATTTCAGAATTGGAGTGGTCTTAAGAATTTTCTACTACCCCTTTATATACTCTGGCAGTGCTACCTTTATTTTTGGTATTTGTATCAATTTAAGCAATTTAAGCCACAATCCATTATTATTCAGTCTCGCGATGATTGGATTGCTGCCACTCTCGCCGCTAATAAACTCAAGATCCAAGTTCTATGGATTGATCACATGGATTTTCGCAGTTGGGTTTTACAAAATGTTGAACAAAAATATAAGAATTTAATCGGTAAAAAAATCCTTAAACTTGCCAATCGAGTTAATCGTATTATTTTTATTTCAGATTTTGAACGATATTTTTTTGAAAAACTTATAGAAAAAACTCCTTTTCGGTTTTTTTCAAATCTTATTACCATTAAAAATGGTGCCATCGACTCTTTCAAAGAGTATCAAAACCACGCTATTACTCCGCAATCATTTATTTATCTTGGTCGCCTCGAAGAATATAAGGGGATCAAGGAGCTTATATCCGCTTTTTCGCAAATTGCTCCAGAATTTCCATCTGCCACTCTTCATATTTATGGCACCGGCTCTCTAGCATATTATTGTAAGAATCATCAAACCACTCAGATTATTTATCATGGCTTCACTAATCAGCCTCTTGAGAAGATTGCTTCTAATGAAATCTTTGTTTTAGCTTCGCATATTGAAGGACTCAGTCTCTCACTCATTGATGCTACTATGCTTGGAAAACCTATTGTCGCCACTAATATCGATGGTAATCCGGAGATTGTTCAACACGAAAAAAATGGTTTTTTAGTCCCCGCAAGAGACACCCAGTCTTTAATAGAAGTATTTCGTAAGCTTTTATCAAACCCAGAATTAATTAAAACATTTAGTCAAGCTTCGAGAAAAAAATACCTCAAAGAATTTGATTTTTCAAAAATCGTCAAAGAACAATTAATCCCAATCATTGAAGGAGGAAATTATGTCTAAAAATCCATTAATCTCTGTTATTGTTACGATCTACAATAATGAAAAATATATTAAGGCCTGTCTCGACTCTCTCCTCGCTCAAACCTTTCAGGATTTTGAAATCGTCGTTATCGATGATGGCTCCACCGATCAAACTTCTAAAGTTCTCAACCAATATTCGGCTAATTCTCGTTTAAAAATTCATCATCAGCCAAACGCCGGTGTTTCGGCCGCCCGCAACCAAGGTCTCAAATTGTCTCACGGCAAGTTCGTTTGTTTTGTCGATAGCGATGATTATGTCGCTAAAAACTATCTTGAAAAGCTCGTCGCTCCTCTTCTTCAAGATTCTACTATTGATATTTCGGTTTGTGGTTATCAAGAAATTTATCAAGATCGTCAAGCTAGCTATCCCCTTAAACCTCAGCTCCTCACTGGCTTTCAAGCCACTAAAAATCTTCTACTCAATCAACGTGACTTTGATGTGCTTGCCTGGAATAAACTTTATAAAAAATCTCTGTTCACCGATTACGATATTCTATATCCAGTTGGCCAAATTCACGAAGACAATCTTACCACCTATAAACTCTATTCCGTTGCAAAGAATGTGCAGTATCTTGAGGATATACTTTATTTTTATCAACGAAAAAATTCTCGCATTACTAAAGATTTTTCTTCTACTGAGAAAACTTTAAAACGTCTTCAGGTTAAAGAGCAAATGGCTATAGAAGCTCAAAAATATTTTAAAACTCCCGATCTAAAATATGCTGCTGAAATTTCTCTTCTTTTAGCTTATTTTGCTTTTATTGATAATTCTATCACTCATCACATTGATCGAAAATATTTTAGTGTTTATCGTCAAAAAGTCCACGACCTCTTAGATGGCAAATCTGAGAACACTTTTCTTACTGCAAAACTCCGTTTTTATATCAAACTTCTTATCTCTCCTCTGGGCTTTCTCTATCAAATTTTTCGCAAAATCACCACAAAGAAGTTATAATAGAATAAAAGCTATAAAAAGGAGCTAAGAATATGAAAATTCTCGTCACTGGCGGCACTGGCTATATTGGCTCTCATACCGTCGTCGAATTACAAAGTCAAGGACATGAAATTGAAGTTCTTGACAATCTATTTAACAGTAAAATTACTGTTCTTGATAAAATCAATCAAATTACTGGTAAAACTCCAGTTTTCCATCAGGTTGATTTGCTTGATTATCAAAAAATGCGCGAACTTTTCTCTAGTACTCACTTTGATGCTGTGATTCACTTTGCCGGACTTAAGGCTGTGGCCGAATCTATTGAGCAACCGCTTCGTTATTATGAAAACAATGTCACTGGTACTCTCAATCTCTTGAAGTGTATGGCTGAGTTTCAGGTTAACAAAATTATTTTCTCATCTTCCGCCACTGTCTATGGCAGTCTCAATTCCGGCAAGCTTGATGAATCTATGACCACCGGTGTTGGCATCACCAACCCATATGGTGAAACTAAACACGTCATTGAGAAAATCCTCGAATCTGAATCATCTGCTCGTCCCGAACTTTCCGTAGTGATTTTACGCTACTTTAACCCAGTCGGCGCTCATGCTTCCGGTCTTCTCGGTGAAGATCCAAATGGTATTCCAAACAACCTTATGCCTGTCGTCATGCGCGTAGCCGAAGGCAAAATTAAAGAATTACAAGTTTATGGTAACGATTATGACACTCCAGATGGTACTTGTATTCGTGACTACATTCACGTTGTTGATCTTGCTAAAGGTCATCTTGCAGCTCTAAAGGCTACCGCCACCCCTGGCACTAAGGTTTACAATCTAGGTTCTGGTCGAGGTTCTTCCGTTCTTGAAATTATTAAAGCCTTCGAGGATGCCAGCGGTAAGCCACTTCCACACCAAATTACCGATCGTCGTCCAGGTGACCTTGCTGAAATTTATGCCGATCCTTCAAAAGCCAAACGCGAACTAGGTTGGCAAACCGAACTTACTGTCGCTGACGCTATGCGTGATACAATTAACTTCCTTAATAATCAGAAATAAATCAAGGTTATTTTCTAATCTTTGCTGCTAAGCTGGCAAATGGTAAAACCAGTGGATTCAAGTATTTCCATTTTTCTGTTATTTTTTGATTACTTCTTGCTACTGCCAATGCATGGGAAATTCGCCAGCGTATCATCACTCGCATCAGCCAGTACCTTTGTTCTTTGGTCGGATTCTTACCAATCCATTTCAATAAAAAATTAAAACTCTTCTGCCAATTTTTCCAGGGTAGAGAAGAGCTTGCCACCGTGCTAGTCTCTGTTCCGTAATGATAAATATAATAAGGTTTTGCTAAAAATTTCAATTGATCAAACCCATCTTTTTCCGCACATTTCAGATATTGCAAAACAAAATTTGTATCTTCCGCAAAATCCCATCCCGTCGGAAATTTTAGTTCATGTTTCAAGATTACATCTGTTCGGAACATCTTATTTACTGAAGCATAAAGCCTGCCATCTTTTGCTAAATTCTTTAGTATATAAGTCTTAAAGTCCTCCCCCTTTTCTCGTTCGGGAATTTTCTCGGTGAACATCTCTTTTTTGGTTTTTTGATGGATTCTCTTATATAAAAAACCCGATGTTACCACTGCTACCTTTTCTTTAAGTAGTAGTTTGCACATCTCACTCAAATAATTTTTTGACACTGCATCATCAGAATCAATAAAGGCTACCAGCTCCCCATGCATTTTTTCTAGTCCAGTATTTCTTGCTGCTGCTGGTCCCGCGTTTTCTTGCTGCAATAACATAATTTTTTTGTTAGATCCTTTTAGTTTCTGTTGTCGGCAAAACTCCGACAAGAGAGAAAAGCTATCATCTTTTGAGCCGTCATCCACGCAAATAATTTCTAAATTTTCGTAACTATCTTGCATCAGTTGATTTAGTAATTTAACTACTGTCTCGCCAGTATTATAGATCGGAATTATAATTGAAATTAATGGTAACTTCATATGCCTATTGTATCATTAGGAAAATATTTTTTGTCTAAGTTCTCTATGATATAATTTAAGATATGAAAATGCCTAATCTCGGTAGTCGCAAAAATCGTATCCTACTAAAGGAACTCGTTAAAACTGATTTTAAATTACGCTATCAAGGTTCAGTGCTTGGTTATCTTTGGGCAGTGTTACGCCCCATGATGCTCTTTGCTATTCTATATATTGTTTTTGCTAAAATCTTAAAGATGGGTGGTGACATTCCACACTATCCAGTCTATCTCCTTGCCGGTACAGTTCTTTGGAGCTTCTTCTCTGAATGTACCAGTCAGGGTATTCAGGCCATAGTTGCTCGTGGTGATCTTCTCCGTAAGATTAGTTTCCCAAAATGGATCCTGGTTGTTTCTGCCACCATTACAGCACTAATTAATTTTCTCATCAATCTTGGTGTTGTTATTATTTTTGCCCTCGTAAATGGTGTCACCCCCAATCTTGGCTGGTTATTTGTTCCGTTTGTTATTCTTGAGCTCTATATCCTTGCGCTTGGCATCTCCTTCTTTCTTGGCGCCATTAATGTTAAATATCGTGACATTTCTTCTATCTGGGAAGTCTTTATGCAGGCTCTCTTCTATGCTGTACCAGTTATCTATCCCATCACTATGGTTGCAAGTGCCAGTCCCTTTGCTGCTAAAGTTTTTCTCTTAAATCCAATAGCTCAAGTAATTCAAGACGTTCGTTATTTCCTTATTACTGATCAAACCATCACTACTTGGAACTATCTTTCCGAGCGTCTATGCTATTTAATTCCAATTAGTATTGTTCTTCTCGTTATTCTTCTTGGTGGTATTTATTTTAGAAAAAGATCTAAGTATTTTGCGGAGGAAGCCTAATGCAAAAACAAAAAGGGAAGAAATCGTCCAAAACAACAAAACCAGTTTCTATGTCAAAAAAATCTTCTAGCCAGACACATTTCGATGACCAAAAAGATATTATTATCGTTGATCATCTATCAAAAAGTTTTAAACTCCCCACTGAACGCTCATGGGGACTTAAGCAAGCTATCTTTAATCGACTCAAAGGTATTAAAGGTTATACAAAACAGGAAGTTTTAAAAGATATTAGCTTTACTGTCAAAAAAGGTGAATTTCTAGGCATTGTCGGTCGTAATGGTTCCGGTAAGTCTACGCTTTTAAAAATTCTCTCCAAGATCTACACTCCCGACTCTGGTTCTATTACCGTTAATGGGTCTCTTGTCCCATTTATCGAACTCGGCGTTGGATTCAACCCCGAACTCACCGGTCGTGAGAATATCTATATGAATGGTGCTATGCTTGGTTTTTCTAACGAGGAAATGGATAAGATGTTCGACGATATCGTGCAGTTTGCTGAACTCGCCCCTTTCATGGATCAGAAACTCAAAAATTATTCCTCTGGTATGCAGGTTCGTCTCGCTTTTTCCATTGCCATTCGTGCTCATGGTGACATTTTGATTCTTGACGAAATTCTCGCCGTTGGTGACGCCGCTTTTCAAGAAAAATGTAATCAGTATTTCGCCTCTCTTGATAAAAATCAGACTGTTATTCTCGTCACCCACTCTATGGAAAATGTTCGCCAGTTTTGCGATCGTGCCATCCTTATTGATCAAGGAAAAATCATTAAAGAAGGTGATCCTGAAGTCGTCGCTGATGCATATCTCAAACTGTTTTAAGAAGAAAGGAAAAATATGAATTACGATTATCTTATTGTCGGTGCCGGATTTTTTGGCGCGACTGTTGCTGAGCGCCTCGCTGCTACTGGCAAGAAAATATTAACCATTGATCGTCGTCCTCATCTTGCCGGTAATGCCTATTCTTACACAGATCAAGAAACCGGTATTGAGATTCATCAATACGGTTCACATATTTTTCATACTGAAAGTGATGAGGTCTGGAATTACATTACTAGATTTACCGAATTTAACGATTATGTCCACACCGTTCCGACTCATCATGAAGGTAAACTCTATCCTATGCCAATTAATCTTGATACCATTAATCTCTTATATGGCAAAAATTTTACCGCCGAGGAAGCAAAGGTTTTTATTGCTGAAGAAATTAAAAAAGATATTGAAAAATATCAAATCGAAGAGCCTAAGAATTTTGAAGAAAAGGGAATCACTTTAATTGGTGAAAAACTTTACCAAGCCTTCATCAAGAATTACACTGAAAAACAATGGGGAACAAGTGCTAAAAATCTCAGTGCCGAAATTTTAAAACGCATCCCAGTCCGTTTTGATCACGATAATCGCTATTTTGCTTCTGCTAAACATCAAGGTATCCCCAAAGCCGGCTACACTAAAATTGTTGAGAACATGCTGAATTCTAACAATATCGAAGTTCGCCTAAACACTAGTTTTAAAGATGTCGAATCAGAAATCGAGGGAATCAAAGTGATTTATACTGGCCCCGTTGATGAGCTTTTAAATTACGAATTGGGTGTTTTGCCATATCGTAGTCTTCGTTTTGAGGCTGAATGGACAAATGATGACCTTGGTCACGCTGTAATTAACGAGGCTGACAAAGATATTTCATATACTAGAACTCACGATTATAAGTATTATCAAATTCACCAACCAAAAGTTCTAACTTCCAAAAAATCTTATCTTTGCAAGGAATATCCAGCCGATTATGAAGTCGGTAAAGAGGCCTACTACCCAGTTAATAATGCAGATTCTGAAGCTCTTTACCAAAAATATCTCAACCTCTTGCAGGAGCGTTATTCAAACATCATTCTCGGTGGTCGTCTCGGTGCTTATCGTTATTGGGATATGGACGTTGCTATTAAAAATGCCCTCGATCTTGCCTCTTCTATTCTTAAAAAATAAATTAATTCTCTACAACTTAATTCATAGTGCTATAATACCCTCATTAAGGAGGTTCACTTATGTGTGGAATTGTTGGATATGTCGGAGAAAAAGATGCACAGGAATTTTTACTTCAGGGACTTAAGCGACTTGAATATCGTGGTTATGATTCTGCCGGGATAGTTACCCTAAATCCATCTCATCAAGCGACTTTACTACGTGCAGTTGGTAAGATTAAAAATCTCGAGTCCAAGATTAAGGATCATCGTACTCATGATGCTATTGGTATTGGGCATACTCGTTGGGCTACTCACGGTAATCCTACTGAAAATAACGCTCATCCTCATCAAGCCGGTTCAATTTTTCTTGTCCATAATGGCATTATTGAAAATTATCAGGAACTCAAAAAACAGCTCACTACATATACCTTTCAGTCGGATACCGATACTGAGGTTTTAGCTGCGCTTATTGACAGTTTTTATCAGGCTGGTAAATATCCTCTTGAAGATGCAGTTACCCAAGCTCTCAAGCTGGTTAAGGGCACTTTCGGTATTGCAGTTTTAAGTGTGCTTGATCCTAAGCATCTTGTGGTCGCTCGTTCAGGCTCTCCACTGGTTATTGGCGTTGGTGAACAAGAAACCCTCATCGCTTCTGATGCCTCCGCTCTCGTTGGCTATACAAAAAAAGCTATCTATCTTAATGATGGTGAAGTCGCTCTTGTTTCAAAAGATCATATCGAGGTAAAAACCCTTGACTTACAACCAGTTTCAGCTCAAGTTGAAGAAATTCTTACTGATCTTTCTGCTATTCAAAAAGGTGGTTATGATCATTTTCTCCTCAAGGAGATTATGGAGCAACCAAATAGTCTTAAGGAAACTCTACGCGGTCGTGTTAATCAGTCTGAGCATACCGTTCATCTTGGTGGGCCCAATCTTAGCCCAAAAGAATTAAAATCTGTCCATCATCTTATTATGGTTGGTTGTGGTACTGCCTATTATGCTGCTCAGACCGCCGCATATCTCTTAGAGCAGTTTTTACCAGATGTCACAATAGAGCCAGTTATTGCTTCTGAATATCGCTATCGTCATGCCTATATCCCTGATCATTCAGTTGCTCTCATCATTTCCCAGTCTGGAGAAACTGCTGATACTCTCGCCTGTCTTCGTGAAATAAAAGGACAGGGAATTAAAACTATCGGTATCGTTAATGCTATTGGTTCTACTATCGCCCGTGAGGTAGACGGTGGCACTTATGTTCATGCCGGCCCTGAAATTTCTGTCGCCAGCACCAAAGCTTTTACTTCTCAAGTCACTGCTCTCCTTATGTTCGGTCTAACTATTGCCGAGGCTAAAGGTGTCAATCCTCGTCTCCTTGCCCCTGTAATCGATGAAATCGCCCAACTTCCCGATGAAATTTCTCGAATTCTTCATTTTGTTAACCCAGCCCTTACAAGACTTGCTGAGCAGTATAAAAACTATGAGCACGCTATTTATCTTGGTCGTGACGTTAATTATCCAATTGCACTTGAAGGAGCCTTAAAACTTAAGGAAATTTCTTATATTGATGCCAACGCTTATCCTACCGGTGAACTGAAGCATGGGCCTATCGCTCTCATTGACGATCGCTTTTTTGAGGTTGTTATTCTGCAATCAGGGTTTCTTTTTCAGAAATCTCTTTCTGGTATCCAGGAAGTTCTTGCACGTGGTGGTCATGTCATCGTCTTTACTGATACTGACTTTGATTTGCCAGTTGAGGCTATTATTAAAATTGATACCAACTTTAATATTCTTACCCCAATTCTTTTTAATCTTCTCAATCAACTATTTGCTTACCATATGGCTGTAGCTAAAGGGAATAATGTCGACCAGCCACGCAATCTTGCTAAATCGGTTACAGTTGAATAATCTTAATTGTTTGAATCATTTCAAAAAGAAGATTATGAATATATCAATAATTCTTATCCTTTAAGCATCTGTACCTTTTCCTATTTCTAGAGTAAAATATCTTTAAATGAAAAAAGATTCTAGCGTTGTTTTCTTCCGTTTTTGTCTGATGCTTGGTGATTCTTTGGCAATCATTGCATCTTTTTTGTTTGCTTATCTTATCCGTACTAAAATCGACAGCCGCCCCTATTACTTTGTCTCCGACCCGCTTAAGTTTACTTTTTCAGTTGCAGTTATGGTGCCAGTCTGGCTGATTATCTTAGCTATCCTTGGACTTTATAATAAAAAAATCTTTCTCGCCCGCTCTCGCTGGCAAGAAACTTCTCGTCTTTTTGCTGCCTCTGTCATCGGTGTCATGTTCTTAATTAGCTTTGATTTTTTCCTAGAGGGTGATCTCTTTCCAGTTCGCCTTATTGCTTTTTATGCCATGGTTATTTGCTTTTTCTCGCTCACCATCGTTCGTTTCTTTTTAAAGTTTATCCGTCGACTTATTTTACAACAGCGCATCGGTTCTCTCCGTGCTATTATCATCGGTAATTCTAAGGCCACTCTACGCCTAATATCACAAATGTTGGACTTTCCAGAAGAAGGTTACCGCGTTGTTGGCGTTGTGGCCGGGAATCAATATATCCCTAAGGAGTATCGTAAGAAATTACAGTACTCGTCACTAAAGGAAGCTCTTAAATTCTGTGAAGCCGATGTTATTTTTCAGACAGACGAAAAACAGACCGAATATGTTTATCGCCAATCCATTAATCATCATCTACATTATTATTTCACTCCTTCCGAAACTGCTCTCTCGACTTCTATGGGCGAATTAGAGCTCATTGGTAGTACCCCTGTTATTATGGTCAAGGCTACCCCGTTGGTTGGCAGCGCCAAAGTCGCCAAGCGCTTTATGGATCTCTTTTTAGGCTTCTTCTTACTTCTTATCTCCTCTCCATTTATGTTAATCATTTGGCTCTGTATTAAATTATCCACTCCTAAAGCTCATGCTATCTATTCTGAAATCCGTCTAAGTCGTTTTAATCAGAAAGTTAAGATTCATAAATTTCGTAGTATGAAAATTGAATATTGTGGTATGAGTCCCGAAGCTGCTTTTCAGAAAATGAAACAGGAAGGGAAGCTTAAAAATGCTGCTAAAATAAGCAAGGAATATCGTGAAAATGGTGACTTTCTTGAACACGATCCTCGTATTACCAAAATTGGTAGATTTATTCGCGCCACCTCACTCGACGAATTACCCCAGCTTATAAATGTTCTCAAGGGTGACATTTCATTAGTCGGTCCACGAGCACTCGTACCTGGTGAGCTTCGGAATTATGGTGATCGTTCACTTCTTCTTACTGTCAAATCCGGTCTTACCGGTCTCGCTCAAGTTTCTGGTCGTCGCTCAATTAGCTTTGATGAACGCCGCGCCCTTGATCTGTATTATATCCAAAACTGGTCTATTCTCTTCGATCTGCAGATTATCTTACGCACTATAAAAGCCGTCTTGATTCGTAAGGGAGCAAAATGATTCTTGCTTCATCGCAATCAAAAACTACTCAAGGTGAATCTGATCAAGACTTAAAAACCTTCTCAAAAAACAAGAAATTTAGAGTAGCTCTGGTCTGTGATTGGCTTACTGTCGTTGGCGGCGCTGAACAGGTTCTCCGCGAAATTCATCAGATCTTTCCAACCGCCCCCATTTATACCTCTCAATACCGCCCGAAGGGAATCGATTGGTTTAAAGATGCCGAAGTAAAAACCGGTTATCTAAATTTTTTCCCCGCCTTCACTCGTCGCTTTATTGCCCCGCTTCGCCAAGCTTATTTTAAACATCTCGATCTTACTGGCTACGACCTTGTCATCTCTGTTTCAGGTTGTGATGCTAAATACGTCAAAACCAAACCAGGCGTCCATTTTTGCTATTGCCACGTTCCCACCCAATATTATTGGGGTAAATCCATAGAATACCAAAAAGATCCTGGTTTTGGACCACTCAATTTTCTTGTCCGCCCCATTTTCAAGCTTCTTTTACCAAGGTTAAGAAAAAAAGACCTTGAAGCGGCCGCTCGTCCAGATTATTACATCACTATCTCGGAATTTGCCAAATCAGAAATCAAAAAATTTTATAAGAGGGAAGCAAAAGTCATTTATCCGCCAGTCAACACAGAGAAATTTTCAGAGGTAGTAAAATATAAAGACATCAAACAAGGGAATTGTCAAATACTAGAACAACATCAAAATCAAAAAAATCAAATGAATCAAAAAACATATGACACAATAGAAAACAACAAAAGTCAAATTGAACAAAAAAATTATCACGCAATTAAAAGCACATATAGTCAAGCGCAACCAGAATCTGGTCATAATATAAAATCGTCCAGTCGTCAATGTGTAACTGTGGAAAACTATGTAAAATCTATCATCTCTCCCGCTCAAAATGGTTATTTTATTAATTTTTCTCGTCAAGTAAGCTGGAAACGCCTTGATCTTGTCATCTTAGCTTGTATTAAAGAAAAACAACCACTCGTTCTTATCGGCGACGGGCCCGAACATCAAAATCTCGCACGTCTCGCTGCAACACACCCTGATCTCATTACTCTACTCTCTACTATGCCACAATCTGAACTAAAAGAATATCTAAAAAATGCCAGAGCTTTTATTTTTCCGTCAGAAGAACCCTTTGGTATTGCCCCAGTCGAAGCACTCGCTGCCGGCTGTCCCGTCATTGCCTTTAGTAAAGGCGGCGCCAAGGACTATATTTTAGATGAAAAAAATGGCGTTTTCTTTGACCATCAATCCGTTAATTCCCTTGTTGCCGCCATCAAAAAATTTAATTATCTTTATTATGAAACAGAAAATTTAGAAGACGGAAATAATAAAAAAACTGTCTCTCAAGAACATATATCTCACTCTTCCCTCCTTTCACCTCTAGAAATTTCTAAAACTGCTGAAAAATTCTCAACCCATCATTTTAAGGAACAATTAGAAGAGTATCTCGCACGGACCATCTCATCGACAAAAGTACAATTTCAGCAAAAACATACTAATCAAGAAAGGTAATCTTGATGACGAAAAAACTTACCAATACAACCAACTCAAAATCCTTAGTTTCTGTCACCTCCTCTCTTTCTAAAATCCAGCAAATCATGCTTCTCTGCCTACCATTCTGTTTATTTTTTTCTTACCATCCCGTCATCCCGATTCTTTCCACAGCTACTACCAATTTCGAATTATCCCTCCCGCTACTCTGGCTCCTAATTTTTACCATCCTCTCTCTCCCCGAAAATTTTCGCCTCTATGTTTATTCCCTTAGAATCGTCATTAAAACCAAATATTCTATTAACCAGCCACCTCACCCCCCTTCTCGTCATGAATCGGATAAACTCTATCCCCATTTTCTTCGTCTTTTTTCGTTAGCATACCCATTCTTTGCTACTGTTAATAGCATTGACTCACCTAATTTTTTGCGCGCCATTCTTACCTCTGGCGTCATCTGGTGTATCTGCCTTTCCCTATTGACAATTCTTCAAAATATTTCACAATATAAAATCCAAATAGGGAAAAGTATCAAGAAAAATCTTCTTGTCGCCGGAGTTTTTGCTTCAGCTTTTTGCTGGCTTCAATCAATCTTGGATGTCGCCGGTGTTCCTCGCGAAGCTACTTTTTTGTGTAGAGGCTGTACTTCAATCGTCTTTGGATTTCCTCATCCAAACGGTTTTGCTATTGAGCCGCAGTTTATGGCAAATCTCCTCCTCGCTCCAATTTTTCTTAGTCTTTTTTATCTTTTTGAGGGTCCTAAAAACCAGCATGACAAACTAAATTCCGACCCCTACCCAGTTTCAAAATTCGGCCACTTTCTTCGTTTTGGTCTTCTCCTCTTTCTGATCGCCACCCTCTATCTTACTCTCTCTCGCGGTGCTATTTTTTCTTTCTGGATCAGCGTTTTTGTTTTATTTATTTATCGAATCATCAAGCTCATCAAACAAAAATCTTGCAGACGGGAGATTCTATTCCGCCAGCCACTCATCTTTTCTATAGTAGTTTTCTTGCCACTCTTCTTTACATTGTTGGCCCAAGGTCTATTTACTGAACTCGGTCCAACCAGCCATACTTTCTTTGATGGCGTTTCTACTTCCATCAGCCAGCTTTCCCTTGGTCATATTGATCTCGCTAAAGTGTTCCACAAAACTAAAGAAAATAATAAAAATCACGAAGCTCACGAATCCAATAAACATCTGTCAGACTTGAAAACCAACGCTACTACCTCAGTTCAAAAATCTCCACAGTTCACCGGCTATATTGAAGAATCAACCAATATCCGTCTAAATCTCAACCGCCTCACCCTCTCTTCCTGGCGAACTTCAATTAGACGCATACTCGTTGGTGTAGGTCTTGGTGCTACTGGGCTAACGTTATATCAAGAATTTCCCGAACTTGGCAGTCCCAAAGAAATCATCCAAAACGAATACCTCGCCATCCTCTATGAACAGGGTATCTGTGGTGTTATTATGGTTATTTGTACCGCTATTTTATTCGTTCTAACTTATAAATTACATAACAAAAACCATGAGAAAACATCAATCTATGGATGCGTCCTTACTCTTTCTTTCGCTCTTACCCTCTGCTTTTTCTCGGGACTCCCTAATGCTCTTCATATTTATCTTCTAACCCCACTTCTCTTTCTTCTTTAAAATTCTTCTCTAGCTACTGAAAAATAATATTTTTCATCATTATCGATATTATTAGAATTAGAATCAACTACTATCTCTGATGCGTCGCAGATATAGTAATATTTTTCACAATCATTTTTTAAGTGATAAAACTGTGCAATATTAATATTGAAGTCTTGTTGAAGTAAAGTTTTTTCTTGGTCAATATTAGTTTGTTCAATATTTCGACAGATTAAGTAAAAGTTACATTCTAATTCATCTTTAAATAAATAAATTTTACAATCTTCTGCATATCCCTTCATTGTTTTAAAAGACAATTCACTGCTAGACTTTAATTCAAATTTTTGTAGTAATAAATATAATACTTTTCTTGGTAGAAACTTTGGTCCAGGTATTTTTTTAATCAAATGCCAGTATCTTTTGAAAAGAAATACTAAAGCATTTCGCTCTTCAAATAACGAGGGAAAATCTCTTTTTTCACACAATGCTAACCAACTTTGGTTATTTAACTCTATCAAAATATTTTCCTTGAATTTATCTCCATCATTTTCAGACCAAATTTGTGCATATTGAAATAGATCATAATTACATTTAGACAAATCTTCTTCTGATAAATTCTTTTGGTCAGTATTAATAATTTTTTGTGCTAGTTCTAATACTTCTTTTTGGACTAATTCTTGAATATGCTTTGTTAAAATATTAATGTCCTGATCTGCCGGACGAGGCACTTCTGAAACAGATTCGCAAGATATTCGTCTCTTTTCAAAAATTGCAAGCTCGAGCTCGCTATGTGGCGGAATTTTACTGACAAGGTTCATAATTTTATAATCTGAAAATTTACCTTTAATTTTTGCCATCACACAACGATCGCTATTACTAGCCCAGTAAAGGTAACCCTCATAATCACCAGATTCATCTGTTTTGTCTAAACCATTATGACTTGTTAGCCATTTTTTCACCTTAAATGAGTGGGAAAAATCCTTATAATAATCTGCTTGCAAATACTTAGGTGGTTCTCCATTTCCACATACCCATATGATATAATCTGATGCTTCTAGGATATAAAAATCATCATTTTTTGCACGGAAAAAATACCAAGTTGTATCTGGATCAACCACATGAAAACCTATAAAACTTACCTTATTATGTATCCGATAATATTTAATAATTTTCATCAGTTCTTTTTGCTGAATTTCCATAACATTTCTCTATTGCTTTCTATTTGCTTCTTTACATTATCTTAGCATAATAGAATTTCATATTTGAAGTAAGTTAATTTGTTTATTTTTTAAATGGTTTTATTTTAATTATTTTTTTAATTCATTAAACATACTAAAGCATCACACGGCATTTTTAAATGTTATAATCACTCTAAAAGGAGAAATTAATGTCAAAAATCAGAATCATTTTTCCCGAATTTACTCACCCCTATATTAAGGAAGCTATTAAGATTGCTATCGAAAAATTTCCTAACTTCGAGGCCATTGGGGCTGATAATCTAGAGCATGCCGCTGCTGCCGTTAAAACTGGTGTCGCCGATGCTATGATTGCGGGTATTGATTATACTTCTCGCGATGTTATTTTAGCTTCTCGCGATATTATCGGGGTCAAAAATCCACGTTCTTTAGAAAAACCAACCTTCTCTGCTAGTTTTATTTTTACAAAACCAGATAAAAGTAGCCCCATCGGGCGTTCAGTTTTTATTTTAGGTGATGCCGCCGCTTGCAAACATCCGAATTTTGATCAACTTTACGATATTACTCTTCAAACTACGGAAACTGCCACCAAATATTTCGACTATCTAAAGCAAAAAGCAAAAGATGATAACCCCAAAGACCCTATTTTATCTGAGGCTCGCGTTGAGACTCTTAATTCTCAAGAAACTCCAGTAAAAAATCTAGAAGACTATCTTACTCCTCGTGTAGCTTTACTTAGTTTCTCTACTCTCGGTTCTGGAGGTAAAGATGAAACTATCTCTCTTGAACAGTCAGTCATCGCCAAGGTTCAAGAAAACTATCCCAACCTCCTCATCGATGGCGAGTTACAACTTGATGCTGCTATTAATCCTCGCATTGGCACCAAAAAAGCACCAAAATCCAAAGTTGCTGGCTTCGCCAATGTTCTTATTGTCCCTGATCTGAATACCGGCAATATTCTTTACAAAGCCATGGAACAATTTGGTAATTTTACTTCCGCCGGTCCTATTCTCCAAGGATTCAATGCCCCCGTCTCCGATCTTTCTCGGGGTAGCACCGTCCTTGACATTGTTTCAGTTATCGAAGTTGAATTAGCACTTCAAGGAGCCGTAATCTTATCATGATGGCAATCTTAGAAGATTATCTCAGATTTCATCCTACGGAAGAGAGGGGTAAATTTAGATTTTACTATCAGAAACAGGGTCAGATCTATCGAGTAATTCGCTCTCTTCAACACTTGTATCATACTCTAGATAGTATTATTATACTTTCTATAACATCTATTCCATAGAAAGGATCCTATGAAAGGTAGAATCAAATATTTCGGCACCGATGGCATTCGTCAAAAAGCAGAAGCTTTCACCCCAGGTTTTATCCAGGCTATCACCCTCGGTATCGTCCGCTATCTTGGCAACGCTCGTGAGACTGAAGATGGTATGGAACGTCCAACTAAGGTTTTATTAGGTGGCGATACTAGGGAATCTACAGAATGGATCTTACGTTACTTTGAAGAAGCTCTTGAGACTGTTGGCATTGACCATGGCAATGTTGGTGTTCTCCCGACTCCAGCGATTAATTACGCTTTTTATGAAATGGGCTATGATCTTGCGATCGATGTTACTGCTTCTCATAATCCGGCTTCTGATAACGGTATCAAGATTTTTGAGCGTGGTGACGCAATTGGTGGGCTCGAATCTGTGATGCCAGGGGGTGTTGGTTTTCAAGGTACCGGTACTACCCCTAGCGGTAAAGATCTCTCCGCTCGTCTCAAGAAATATCCTTACGGTATTAAATTAAGTCAGGCTGGAGTTAATGCAATTGAGAATGCTCTAGAGAATGAAACTGGTTTTGACGTTGGGGTAGTTGAATTTGCCGAATATCTTCATGATGATGCTAGGAATCGCTATCTAGATCATCTTAAACAATACCTAGAGAATATTGGTCCTTCCGTCTTGCCAGAACGCAAGAAACCAGATTTTTCTGCACTTAAAATCGGCCTCGACTGTGCCAACGGTGCCACTAGTGTCACTGCCAAGGCGATTTTTGAATACTTTGGTGCCCAGGTTGAAGTTATTCACGATGACCCCACTTACGGTGAAAAAATTAATCAGAATTGCGGTAGCACTCACCTTGAAAGCCTCACACAGCTAGTCAAAGAGAAGAGCCTCGACTTTGGTGCCGCCTTTGACGGCGATGGCGATCGTTGTCTCATGGTTGATAAGGATGGTACCGTGATTGATGGGGACGATATGGTCGCCTGTATTGCTAGCTATCTTGGTCTTCCCAAAGTTGCGGTTACAATTATGGCGAATAAAGGTTTACTAAATTGGTCTAAAAATACTGGCATTGCTCTCGTGATGACCGACGTTGGCGACCAGAGTGTCTCCGCTAAAATGCGCGAGGAAGGCATTTTGCTCGGTGGCGAACAGAGTGGGCATATTATTTTACCAGGTGAATCTATGGGGGATGGCGTCCTTACTGCTCTTGTTATGACAAAAATCTACAACGAGACTCGTAATAAAAGACTCAATGAAGACAAGCTCCTTATTAGCTATGAAGAGATGCAGAAAGCCAAGTCAAACCAAACATCTAAAAACCAAACCAAACCTGAAACTAAAAATTCTCCCGATCTTAACGCAAAGCAAGCAGCTGAAGTTTCCCTTTCTTCGCTTTGTTCCAGTCTCAAAAAACTCCCACAAACCATTAAAAATCAGCCAGTCAGTCATTCCCTTAAAAATGCTTTTCGTAATCATTCTAAACTCGCCGAAGAATTTATTGCTCAACAGGCTAATAAGTTAGAACCACTCGGCTGGAGTCTTAACATTCGTGCCAGTGGTACGGAAGAATTGGTTCGTATCACCATTTGGGGTGATAACCCTGAGAAAATTACTCAAAAAGCCACAAAAATTGCCTCAGATCTCCTAGAACTAGAGAATCAGTTAGATACCGAATAGTTTCCTTAATACTTGTGCTTGCTCATCCTATCTCGATCGTGTATATATAATAGTGTTAGAAATTTTTTTCTATGAACTTTTTGAGGAAAGGGGGAACAGTTATGAGCTTAAGAAACCTTAGGGATCCCAAGGAAGTCAAAAGATTTTTGGACGCATGGCCAAATTGTGGTTGGTCTGCTCAGGATAGGATAGATACTCTGAGTAGAATTTTAAATCTCTATGATGAATGGAGTTTAAATGCCATGGGGTACTCCAAAGCACAGATTAAGGGCTATATCAAGGCAGCCAAAAGATAAAGTCTGCACATAATTAAGATTAAGTATCTTATCCTTTATAGTCTACGATTTTATTTTAGTTAGGTAGTATGATTCATACTACCTTTTTCATACCTAGTCGTAATGAGCTAGGAATATAATACTATATCCCAAATCTTATTTTCTGTTTGACGCTTAATTAGTTTGCTGTTATATATTTACTATGATCGAAGTAATAAAATTATCTGAATATAATGAACGTATTTCCAGTAGAATTCGTACACTCCTTATTCAGCTCTCTCGTAGCGGCAAAGATAAGGGTGAAATTCCCCGCGAATGGTTTGAGCAGATTATTTCTTCTCCTTGGCATGACTTACTTCTGGCAATTGAAGTAACTAATCAGGATGAGTTCTTAAAAAAATCATCGGAAGAAGATACATCAGTAAAAGAATGGGGCGCCGTATTTTCAGCCGATCAAATCCTCGGCATGGCTACCGTTTCTGTTGTTTTTGGCGCCGGCATCGGTAAAAATGCCTATCTTGAGGATTTTGTGGTGGATAATGCTGCTCGTGGCAAAGGTATTGGTGGTCTACTCTTTCAAGCCTATGAAGACTGGGCGAAAGAAAAAGGTTGTAAGAATCTTGAATTCACTTGTGGTCATGGACGTGAAGCTGCCCAGTTTTTCTATAAAACCCATGGCGCTGAAATCTATGACACTAATTTTTTCCGCAAAAAACTCAACTAGAAAATTTAATCAGTTATAATATAATCATGAATATCTATATTTCTGGTATCTCCGGCACCGGTATGGGTCCGCTCGCCCTTATGGCAAAAAATGCTGGCTATCAAGTCTTTGGTTCGGATCGTAGTCGTGGTGCCATTTCGTATGAACTAGACCAAGCAAACATTCCTTTTGAAGTTGGTAATCAGGACGGCTCTTTTCTTAAACAAATTCATGAATCTCATCATCTTGACTGGTTTGTCTATACTTCCGCTCTTCCCGAAGATCATCCTGAATTAAAACTCGCTAAATTCCTTGGTCTTAAAATCTCGAAGCGTGATGAGTTGACTGCTTATCTTGTAAAAACTCTTGGCCTTAAAATGATTGCCATTGCTGGTACTCACGGTAAAACCACCACAACGGCCATGTTAATTTGGGTCACACAAAAACTTCAGCTCCCTGCCGCCTATATTGTGGGCTCCACTCTCAGTTTTGCTCCATCCGGTTCTTACCATCCAAATGACCAATATTTTATTTATGAAGCCGACGAATATGATCGTAATTTCTTACGTTACGAGCCTTGGCTTTCTCTTATTACTTTTGTTTCTTATGATCATCCTGATATCTATCCTTCCGAGGATGATTATCATCAGGCTTTCCTTCAATTTGAAAAACAAAGTCAATCTCTAATTTTTGCCAGTCCAGCTGCTACTCCTCCAAATCTTTCAATTCTTTCAGGTCATCCTCTTCAAGTTCTTAATATCTCAGATCCGTGCTTCACTCTCGCTGGCTCTGCTCGCCGTGAAGATGCTAATCTTGTCTTTCATGCTATCAGACAGATTCTTGCAGACCAGTCTGATCATAGCCAAATTTCTGATCAGCAAATCTTAGATATTCTTAATCAATTTCCCGGCGTTGGTCGTCGTTTTGAACGCCTAAAAGATGGTCTCTACTCTGATTACGCCCATCACCCTGAAGAAATTAAGGCCACCGTTGAGATTGCTAAAGAAGAAGCAGAAAAACTTAGTAAAACCGGTGTAGTTGTAGTATACGAGCCGCATCAGAACACTCGTCAACACGAAGTTTTTCATCTTTATAAAAATGTTTTTCAAGGTGTCGATCATCTTTTCTGGTTACCAACTTATCTCACCCGTGAAAATCAATCTTTAAAGATCTTCACGCCTTCTGATTTTATAAAAACCCTAGATAATCAAGTGGTTGCTACCCCTGCCGAATTAAATGAAGACTTAAAATCAAAACTTAAAGACCTGCATCAGCAAAATTACTTGATCATTTTAATGTCCGCTGGACCTGCCGATCAATGGTTTCGTGACGAACTTTTGCCAGACTTAAACTAATCAGTTTTCCTGTTATGCTATAATTAAAGCGTCTATGGGTGGTTTTATTAAGAAGGAGCATCAGGAGGAGAAACACCGTTTTTCTCAGCTTTTTAAGCAAATCAAAACCTGGCAACTTCTTTTAACTCTTATTCCACTTCTTTTTTTGACTGCTACTTTTCTGCGTTTTGATCATCTCAAGATGCACGAATTAAAAGCCAAGGTGTTGCAAGCCGATCAGGGAAAAACCACGGATGGTAAAGAGATTACTTCGCAAGAAGAAATTGATAATAATCTTAGAAATGCCCTGACGGAATTAAAACAATATACTAATAATCATATTGTGATTAATTTTATTGAGAGGAATGGTCATAATGTTCTCACCTTTGGTACTGGTCCTTTCTATTTAGAAAATCAATATAATCGTAAGGCTACTACTGCCCTTGCCGAAGCTGAAAATAAGCTTAAAGAAACCGGAGATAATAACCCTAATGGCAATATTTTTGCGAAGGCTATGGAGACCTGTAAGCCACAAGCTATCGCCCATGGTTGGGCCTGGAATAGTCCGGGGTATCTAAGTTGTATGACCGGTATTATTAATAGCTATCCTTCTACTGATCGTATTACCACCTCGCTTACCGCCAATATCCCCCCCACTTCTCTCTATCGCTACGATTTCTCTTCTCCTATCTGGGCACCTGATCTTGCCGGTTTTTCAATCCTTCTCTGTCTTCTAGTCGCTATTCTTATTTTGTTTCGCTTAATTGGTTTTCTTATCCTCCGTATTGCTATTATTTTTATCAAATAGAACATAAGAGCTTTCACCTCTATAAAATCTCTTAAAACCTCTTGACAGATTACCCACCCTACCATAAGATAAGATTATATCAATTAAAGGAGGAAAAATGGCCTACAGTCACACTAACAGTAAAGGCATCACCTATTATCTACATAAATCTGAGGTTACCCTCCGCGGTGGCAAGCCTCAGACTATTTATTTCTTCACTAAAACTGAGAACAATCCAAAAGGTACTCCAGTTGATCTCCCTGAAGATCGTGTTGTCAACGAAAACCCACGCAACGGTTTCCTTACTCTTTCTAAGAAGAAATAGTTTTGTAGTATAAGAGATTTACCTATTTTAGATATCTCTAAATATCGTAAGTGATAAATAATAAAATACCAGGTTTTTCCTGGTATTTTTTGTGATATAAAAGTTTTTTCAATAAAAAAGGACCGGCAATAACCGATCCTAATGAGAATAGTTTAGAACTATGTTTTATCACCCCCCTTTTTTTTAATCTGAACTTTCCTATAATTTAGACAGCATATCCAGCAGCTCGTATATAGTTTGCGAGCTAGACCAGGCCCAGCCATCCCATTCCTCGCCAGAATTCAATGGGCTGCCGTTATGGGCTAACCATACCGGATGACAACTGTCTATAAAACCGTTATTGTAACGGTACTGAATCTTCAAGGTCCAACCGTTACGTGAGAACTCCTGTTGCACGACATTATAGTCGCCACCATTCGCCCTCCAGTTCTTAGTTGTCACGGCGAACCCAGAGTTCTTCGCAGAACTCTCTAGAGCGTCCGCTAACTGCATCATGTAACCGCTGTATTGCTTGCGGTTATCCTCTTGTATATGCGCGTCGGTCACCCTTTTAGTCTCTGCTATGATTACCTTTTCCTGTTCTGCCGCCGGTTGTACCTGATTACCTGTATTGCAATTTTTATTACAATTGCAATCACAAGTACAGTTGCAGGTACAACTGCATTTGCAGCAGCTGCAATTCGCCGCCTTTGCGTCGGCTGGCATCGAAAACAAAACAACAAGCATGATCGCTATTGCGATCTTTATCATTTTTTTTAACATAGTCATTTATCCTCCTTTTAAAAAACTATGTTGTGACTCCCACACTATTATGGTTATTAAAGCCACTTTTACATCACCACTATTATAACATTTTTCTTGTAAAATGTAAATATAACCGTATTGACTCAGGACTCACTGACCTCTATTACTTCCAAACAAAAATTCCAGCCATTGTTCAAAGTTCGAAAGTTTTCTTGCCTCAATCCTTTCGTCTAGAGTCAATTTTGGGTGTTTATTTTTAGCAATTTCACTATTGTTTGGCAAATCAACCATTACTTCGCCCGGTAACTGTTTTCCGAGTAACCTTCTTGCTTCCAATTCTTGATATTCTTCAGAAGCATAATACTGGTTTTCTAGCTTTGTTTTATTCACATCTAGTTGCAACAATTCCATTTCAGTTTGTTTTGCATTCATCTGTTGTTGCAGTTCCCAGTTTTTTGCAATTGAACCAACTGAAGCGATTAGTAATACTGAGAAAAGAAAGGGAATCGATAACAATAGGATATTATTAAAATTCAAAACCTCCGTCTTGATCCAAAAACGTAAACGATTAATTCGAATTCGTAGTTGTTCTTTTTTTGAACGCACACCCATATATACCTTATTATAACAGTTTGTGATAGAATTATAACACCTGGGGGCGTAGCTCAGGGGTTAGAGCAGGCGGCTCATAACCGCTTGGTCGTTGGTTCGAGCCCAACCGCCCCCACCAAATTTTACTTCGGCATCACGCCGATTTTTTATCAGACCACACATTTTTTCTTGTGTTTTTCATTTCCGCAGTCTATAATCATAAGTGTTATGGATAGTTCCAACAACGATCAAGTCTTTCATAGTAGTGACATCGCAAAACAAACTCTTGCAGGCTCTGCCGTTGATCCATTCACTCTCACTGATAAAGAAAAAAAACGTCAAGAAAAACGGGCAGAACAGCAGGAAAAACGCGTGCGAAAAAAAGCCCAAAGAGCTGCAAAAAAAGCTGAACGCGCCGCTAAGTTTGCTGCTTTTCGAGGCCGTCTTGGGTATTGGCGAAAAAGTCATCCCCTTGCCTTCATTCTTTCCGCCACTGGTCTTTCAGCTCTAACTATAGCTATTCTATTTGTTACCAGTTGGCTTATTGTTTCGAATCTTACTCGCGGTAATACACCAGCTAAAATTACTAACAATGTTGACCCCACCGATTATATTTCTGTAAATTGTAACTGCGCCAAAGGTTCCAAAGCCTATAATGAATTAAAAGAAGATTATGAATTAGCAAAGGAACGTGAGCGAGAAGTCTTGAGTAGTTTTGATGCAAAGACTGCAACTCCCCTCCAGACTATCACCTTCGTCGAAACCGTTATTGGCTCAAATTATTTGAAAGATGCATATGATTCGGCTGGTAATCTGAATGTAACCAAGGCACTTGATAATGTTAATCAACGCATTGAAGCTGCCAATATCACCGATGAGGACCAGAAAGCTCTTCTCGAGCTCTATTCTCTTAATATCTATAATAAGGCTAAGCAATATAATCAGGTCCTAGAAAAACTCTATAGTTATGTCCCCAGCAATATGTATAACAGTGGTAAATATCTATATTATAGTGTCGCCTATGATGCTTATCGTGGCTTAGGTTATGAAGAAAAAGCCAAAAATGCTTCTGATAATATTAACTCCATACCATATGGCGAAGGTTCTCTCTAGTCTATAAAATCTCTTAAAACCTATCTGAGTTTATGGTCAAACTCAAAACGCTCATGTATAATAAAAGTATGCAAAAAATGCGTTATCGTTCTGGCTTCACTGTTATTGAAGTAATATTAGTGTTAGCCATCTCCACCGCTCTTGCCATGGCTATCCTGAGTACTATCACTGGTAATATCCACCGACAACGTTTTTTAGATTCTTATACCGATCTTGCTAACTATCTGCGTAGTGCCTATTCTTCTACTGTGAACGTTCAAAACCCCAGACTTTTTACTGAAGAAAGTGGTTTTTCCTGTACCATTAATTCCATTTGGGATGAAAATGGTCGTCTTAGTACTAATACTGATACTGATAATTATCCCGGTCGCAGTCGTTGCGCTATTTATGGCAAACTCATTACTTTTGGTGAGAATGATCCCATAACCGGGACTCCTACCACCAAGGTTCATATGTACGATATCATCGGACGTGTCTATACTGGACAAATGAATATCGAAAATTCTACTGGTGATAATGCTATCAACTCCCTAAAGGCCGTTGCAGCCAATGTTGTTACTCTAAGAAGTGCCCCCAATTCTTGCCGTGTTCATTTTGCTGGTCAAGAGTCTTCGTATACTCCTCAATGGCAGGCCAGGATCGAGCAGGCTTCTGACCAACAGCTTCTACGCGGTGCTATCATGATTGTTAGATCTCCTGTTTCAGGTACAGTTCATACCTATACTTATGACCAGCCAGGCCAAACTTTTGATGTTGCTCAGCTGATTGAAACCCTTAATCATAATGCTCCTGCACAGTCTTGTGAAACAGCTAGTCTTGAACAGTATCGCCCATATGCAAATAACGCTCTTCTCTATGGCGCTCTCGGCGAAGTATCTTCCGGTTTATCGATTCTGCAATACGAATTAAAAAATTCTAAGATGCAAAATAAACAGGATTTTACTCTTTGTGTATCCTCTGATGATATTCCACTTGCTCCCAAGAGGCGCCGTCCGATTCGCGTCAAAGCCGATGGAAATAATTCTTCTGCTGTCCAGCTAGTCGACATAGATAGTAATGATAATCCTTGTCAATAATGGCGTATAATGGTAATGCATATGTTTAAATCTCTAATACGATTCAAGAATTCATCTAAGATCCGAAAACAGGTGGCTCCAGCTCCCCTATCTCGTCAACTTAGTCGTCGCGGTGATACTATTATTGAAATCATTTTCTGCTTTACAATTTTTTCTATTATCACTATTACTTCAATTAGCTTAATGAATCGTAATCTATCTCTTATTCAAGGTACTCTTGAGGTTTCTATGGCAAGAAACGAAATTGAAGCTCAGGCTGAAGCTATAAGGTTTATTCATAACTCCTATCTTTCTGAGCGTGAACTTGTGCGCGATCAAAATATTGATCCTTCAAAATGGCAGGAATATCGTGACCTTTGGCAACGTCTTGCAAGTGTCCAGAATGGTCTTAATAATAACCCAGTAAAGATCTCTAAATATAACGAACAAAATTGCGCGCAATATTATAATCCTGTAAATAACGCCGGCGCAGTTCATAATATTTTTACTGACAAGGCTTTTATTATTAATACCAGAAAACTCGATCCCAGAAATCCTGAGTCTACAATTGTTTCTGCTAAAGATCATCAATCTCTTTTTCAGGAAACCTCTCTTTATCCTCGTCTTATTTTTTCTAATTCTTCACAGGTTGGCGCTTCTAGTGGTACAGATAGCTCTGCCAATCTTAACGAATCAAACTCGGGTAGTAATTTATACCTCACTCCGGCTTTTATGACTCCATATAAGATTGAAGGTATTTGGGTAATTGGTACACGTGATGTTACGACCTTTAATAATCCTGAGGCTGTTGATGATGCTAGCCTTGATCAGCAACCTCCGGAATTTTATGATTTTCATATTCGCACTTGTTGGTATGGACCAAGTCGCAATATGCCTTCAATTATTAGCACGATCATTCGATTATATAATCCGGAGATTATTAAAAAGGATTAATATGCACAAATTATTCAAAAAACTTTTGAAAAAGAATAGAACCGCCCAAGGTTTTACTATTATGGAACTATCTCTCGGTCTAGCTTTTGTTTCAGCTCTCCTTATTATGGTCACAGTTATTACGTTGCATATTTCCACTACGTATCACAAGGGTTTAGTTATTCGCGCTGTTAATTCTACTGGCCGTTTACTAGTTGATGATTTTTCTCGTACCATTGCCGCTGCTCCCGCTAGGTCACTCTCTGATATCTGTCGCGCTGAATACGCTTCCGATAGAAGTGAGATGCAAAAATGCCTGAGTGATAACGCAAGAATGTATGTTTATCAGCAAAATTATGGTACGGTTCGGCTCAGATCCACCGGCGCATTATTGCAGAACGTTCCAACTAATGGTGTTTTCTGTACTGGACGTCATAGTTATCTTTGGAACACCGGCTATGTTTTAAATAGTGATGATTATGAATTAGTTTCTGGCAGTGCTGCCACTTTTAATGATGGGCAAAATCCTGATAAGAAGAACTTTAAGTTGCTAAAAGTTGAAGATAATAATCGCGAGTTATGCTATCAGCATTCTCTTATGCATACTGCTTCGACAGCTCAATATGATTTTGACCATGCGAGAAACGATTTTCATTTAAAAGGTTCTATCTCTACTGAGCTTCTTGAGCAATCGGATGATCGCCTTGTCCTTTATGATTTTGTAATCTTTCCAGTTACACAGCACTCCACTACTCTTCATTCCTTTTACTCTGGCACTTTTATTCTGGCTACTGAGCGTGGTAGCATTGATATTACTGGTGTTGGCGAATTTTGTAAGGCCCCACCTTCGGATGGATTTTCTACCGACTTTACCTACTGTGCGATCAATAAATTTAACTTTGCGGCAAGGTCTACCGGCCAAAATAGAAAGGGCGAATAATGAAGTTATTTTTTAAGCATAAAAATCAGAATCATGGAATCAAAACCAAAAAAGGTGCCACTTCCATGATTGTAACGGTTTTTACTATTATCCTCTTTAGTATCATTACTCTAGCTTTTACTAGACTGATTCTTTCTGAAGTCAATCAAACCACTAACACTAATTTGTCCAAATCAGCCTATGATTCAGCTCTTGCTGGTGTTGAAGATGCTAAGATTGCCCTATTAAAATATCATGACTGTCTTAATAAGGGCTACACTATAAATTCAGGGAATACCTGTAGTAAAATTATTGCCGCCATGCAGGACGGAGTTCGTCGTCAGGATTGCAGTACTGTCTCTAATGTTCTTGGTCGTACTATTGACGAACAACATGGTGTCACTATCCAGGAAGTCAAGAACTCTAGTCATGATGGTGGTTCGGCAGCCTCAAAACTACAAGCCTATACCTGTGTTACGATCCAAGAAGATTTAGCCGATTATCGTTCGACACTTAGTTCCGACACCCGTACTCGCATCGTTCCACTTCGTACTGACCAGATCAAGGATCTTAAATACATTAATATAAAATGGTTTTCTGATACTAATTACATCACCCAACAACGTAGCGGTAGTGCTATTAAATGGGACCGAAATGATGGTCTTTTGCCAAGTGGTCAACATTCCATGTCTCCACCTTTCATTTCTGCCGCTTTCTTCCAATCTGATCGCAATTTTAATCTTGGCGAATTTAATATTGCAAGCAGCGAAAATAGCACTAATCGCGCCATGCTTTTCTTAAAACCTACTAATGACGGAAAAGGGCGTAATGATTTTTCCGCTACTGAAGTCGCAGAGACCTTTGATAAAAATGGCAACCATCTCTTTACGGTCAACTGTCAGGAAAGTAGTTTCTTCTGTTCCGCCACTTTTGAAGTACCTAATACATATCGCGGTAGTACAGATCGTAATCCTGCCACCACATTCCTTCTCCTTACTCTACCTTATGGTGCGCCTGAAACTGATTTTTCTGTCTCGCTCTATAATTCAAAACACGAGTCAATCAACTTTACTGGTGTGCAAGCGCGTGTTGATTCTACTGGACGCGCCAATGACCTCTATCGACGTGTTGAAAGTCGCGTAGAGCTTGTTGATACTTATTTTCCATATCCAGAATTTGCCATTCAACTTAATGACGATAAAAATAACACCACCAAGAAAACATTTTATACCACCATTGACTGTTGGGCCGCCATTGATGGGACGATGGATCAATGCTCTAATTATAATGAAAGTTCCAGTTATAGTCGTTTTTAACAAAGTAGTAACAGGCTCAGGCCTGTTACTATGAATTCTTTAAAACACAAAAAAGAGCATCACGTGCTCTCCTATAATCTTTAATATGGTGGCGGGGGTTGGATTTGAACCAACGACCTTTTGGTTATGAGCCAAACGAGCTACCAGGCTGCTCTACCCCGCGATAGAACAACCTAATTATAGATTTTCTCTCTTCGGTTGTCAACCCTAAAGTCTTATCTGTTAAAACCTAGAGTAGTTTTCTAGCTGTTACTCGTACTGCTTCCGCCAAACTCATTCCCACGTGCGGTGCTGCTGCAATATCAATAACTGTCAATCCGTTGCGCATGGCTAAACTAATTTCTTGAATTAATATTTCAGCATTCGGCGCCACGATTGTTGCCCCTAAAATCTTTTTCTCACGGTTACAAATAATTTTGACAAAACCATCTTCAGCACTTGGACTCCAGGTTGCCTCTTTTTGCGTCAAACCAGAAATTGCAGTAGTATATTTTAATCCCATCGCATTACATTGATCTTCAGTCGCCCCCACACTTGCTACTTTTGGGTAAGTATTGGTCATTCTTACAAAACCATTACCTTCGACAATCGTCTTTAATCTACCGTTAAACGCCACCGATGCCGCAATTGCCCCTTCGTAGGTATCTTTCTCATAAGAGCTAAATGGATTATCACTAATTCGTTTGTTATCCTTTACTGTTGCTACTCCTCCTGCCGCAAAAATATTTTTATTAGAAGTTTGCATCTGATTAGAAACCAAAATTCCTTCTGTATTATATTTTACATTTGCATTCTCAAGGCCAAGATCGGTTTCTGGTTTTTGGCCAGTTGCAAGAACTACACATTCTACTCTTACAGATTTCTTCTGTCCACCGCGAAGTAAGGATGCCTTAACTACCTTAGTTTTTCTTCCTGTCGACAAGGTCTGAATTCCGTCATTTTCGAGACCTATTACTTTCGTCTCGGTTAAGATCTTTATTTTTTTCTTCTGGTCAAATTTGGCTTCGATTATTTTCGATGCTTCTACGTCTTCTTTTGGTAAAATTCGATCATCCATTTCGACTAAGATTACCGAACTACCAAGGTTGGCTAAAAATTCACTCGCTTCCACGCCACTTTGTCCGGCTCCCACTACTAGGGTTACTTTAGGAATACGTGGTAGACCTAAATACAGCTCTGCTGGTGTTACAAAACCAGTCTCCTCGAGCCCCGTAATTTCACCCGTATTTAAAGTAGTGCCACTCGCAATCAAAAATTTCCTTGCGGTAATTGTTCTTTCATCTATTGCCACCTCAATCGGAGAAATGAATCTAGCAGTACTTTTAATAATTTCAATTTTTGCTTCATCTAATTCTTTCTGCTTTACTGTAATAAAGTCTTCTATCTTGTTCTGGACTTCACTATACATTGAGGGAAGATTAATCTTTAATTGATCTGAATTTAAGCCCACATTTGATCCCTCACGTGCTTGATTGAGCAGTTGTGATATTCTCCCAGCCATCAATTGAGTAAAAGAACAGAGTGTACTCCTCCCTCCAATCAGGTCTTTTTCAATGATCGCTACTTTTTTCTTTGTTGCCACCGCCATCATTGCTCCCGCGATACCGGCTGCACCGCCCCCAATCACCACTAAATCATAATCGAATTTTTTCATATTATTTTATTCCTTTCCCCTAAAATAAATGCCAGATCTTTGTTGTATTTTTTTACCTCCGCCATAATTTGGCGATCAAGATCAGATTGTGTTATAGTCGGCTTGTTCGTAATCCACTGTTTAATTTTCTTTGCCACTTGAGTGGCAATCAGTTCTGCTGCTCCTTGCTCAAGTTTTAATACCTTAGCTTCGTGTTTTAAATCTTCAACTAATTGCTCTTCGGAAAATTTTAACTCTAGAGTTTTGTTTTTTTTCGTTAACCTCATCTAATTACCCATCTCTCGTCTTATTTTTGAATAATCCTAAATGCTAATAGAAAAACTGCTAATGTAACAAAAAATGTCCCTGAAAGGATTTTTAAGAAGTTTTTATTCTTCAGGCGCCATTTTTGAATTTCGACCAACGTCTTACCATGTTTTACTGCTAATCTTAGGATTATCAGTGGTAATAATGCAATCAAGACATAAGTAAAAAACATCGCTATCTGTAAAGACACGGGTAACTTTAGTAAGCTGTCCGCTGCAATCATCATCAATACGATAAAAAATGGTGTTTCCGCAAAACTTGCTAATAGCCCTAATGCAAATGCCTCGATATTACTATCAGTCTGTTTTGCGCGTCTCACAATATATTTTGCGATTGGTTTAGGGAGCCATAATTCGGTAGATCTTCCGGTGCGATAGTAAAACAGCCAAATACAAAGAGTTAGGGCTACCAATATTCCGGTTAGTGTTACGAGGCAGATCGTCGAAAGATTTGCCCCAAAAAAGAGAAAAATAAAATAGGATGTCGCCGCCAAACTGGTCAATATAAGGAAGAATGCACCAAAGACATAATTAGAGACCAAGAATTTAGTACGTTTTTTAACGTGTTTACCAAGACTCTCATGATAAAGCAGTAACAAAGACCCAAGATTCATCTGTAAAGTGGCGTGCGCTAAAGCGGCTAAAATAATCACGCCGATCGCCGAGAATATTGTAAGACCTTCCATGCTTAAATTATAACATATCTTGCTTATGCTAGATTATATCTTGCTTGTGCTAAAATATAAAAATTATTTTTTCTATCTATTATAAAAAATGCTATTTTGTTTATGCTTGCTAAAAAATTGTTCACGCTCTACATTTGGCCCAATAGAAGTTAAATGAGGTAATACTATGCAAAAAACACCCTATCCCCTGCATCAAAATTTAAGTTCGGTGGAAAAACATTTAAAACGAAAAACGTCTGGCTCTGATCACTCTTTCAGCCGACAGCTAATTCATCCTTCTAGTTTTGAATCTGACCGGCTCCGTAGCAAGACACCATACAAACGCAAATGTAAATTTAAATATTTGATATATTCGGTTCTCCTACTTTTGAATTTCTGTCTATTTGTCATTGCTCCATCCTCTCACGCTACCAGTAAACCTTCCGACGCTAAAGGGAAGAATATTATAAAAGAGGAAAAGACTTGTCCAAAAGGACAGTATCTAAATCCAGATACTAAGCGTTGTAAAAAATTTCCGCCACAAAAATTCAAGACCTGCAAACCAGGATATTTTCTTAATATGAAAACCAATCGCTGTAATAAGATATCACATTCGCGTCCAAAAACAGGTTCAGCATCACCTTCTTCACCAACCATTCAGAATCCTCAGCAACCAAAAACATCTAATAACCAAACTTCTACTAAAGAAAATAAAAAGACCTGCAAACCAGGATATTTTCTTAATAAAATAACCGGTCGTTGCAATAAAGAACGTACACAAACGCCTAAAACTTGTCCTGCTGGCTTCTTCCTCAATAAAGTCACAAATCGCTGTAATAAGAACCAGGCTGAGCCTGAAAAGAAACCTTGTAAGGCTGATCAGTCTCGCAATCCAAAAACCGGTCGTTGCCATAAAATCGCCGCTCCTACTACGCCTAAAACTTGTCCTGCTGGTAAAACTTTGAATCCAGTCACAAATCGTTGCAAAGGGGAAGCAAAGCCAAACGAAATTAAACCTTGTAAAGAAGGCTATGAACGAAATGAAACCACTCATCGATGCCGTAAAATTCACCAGAATACTGGTGCGACTAATCCAGTTGAAGTTCCTAAATTAGGTGATAATAAAGAAAATCAGAAAAAAGATTTTAAGGGTACTGCAGCGGTCGCTGGTTCCGCCGCAGTAGGTTTTGGTATAGCAATCTTCCAGTTTAAAAATGAGATCATTGTAATTATCCGCAAGATCTTTTTTCATAAATAAAAAATAGCATTATATTTTCGCTTATGATTCAATATAAAATAATTAAATAAATAATTTATCTCTGTTAATTTCTCTAAAAATCTTTAATTAGCAGTCTTGACATGAGAGTGCTAATGGACTATACTCATAGTATCTTAGCAATAAAAAACGAAGAGCACTAATAAATAAAAGGAGTAATTAATGAGTAAAATTATTGGAATTGACCTTGGTACAACGAACTCTGCTTTCGCGTACATGGTCGCAGGAAAACCAGAAGTAATAACTAATGCTGAGGGTGACCGCACTACTCCATCAGTTGTTGCAGTTACTAAGAAAGGCGAACGCCTTGTTGGTAAAGTCGCTCAGCGTCAGCGTGTGACTAATCCAAAAAATACTATTTATGGTATCAAACGTTTAATTGGACGTAAATTTGAAGATAAAGAAGTTCAAAGGGATCTTGATATTATGCCATACAAGATCGTCAAGAAGGGTGATGGCGTAGCAGTCGAGATGGATGGTAAAGAATACACTCCAGAAGAAGTTTCTGCCATGATTCTTTCTAAAATCAAAGCCGATGCTGAAGCTTTTCTTGGCGAGAAGGTCACTGAAGCTATTATTACCGTCCCTGCCTATTTTGATGATTCTCAGCGTCAGGCTACCAAAGATGCCGGTAAAATTGCTGGTCTTGAAGTCAAGCGTATTATCAATGAACCTACCGCTGCTGCCTTAGCTTATGGCCTTGAGAAAAAGAACGAGGAAAAGATTGTCGTCTTTGACCTTGGTGGTGGTACTTTCGATGTTTCTATTCTTGAACTTGGTGACGGGGTCTTTGAAGTAAAATCCACTAACGGTGATACTCATCTTGGTGGTGAAGATTTTGATAACGTCATTGTCAACTTCCTCTGTGATCAGTTCAAAGACGAATCTGGCATTGACATCAAAAATGATGCCGCCGCCATGCAACGTGTTAAGGATGAAGCTGAGAAGGCTAAGAAGGAACTATCGTCAGCCAAAGAAACTGAAATCAACCTCCCATTTCTTTCTGCCGATGCTGATGGTCCAAAACACTTTGAATACACTCTTACTCGTTCTAAGATGGAAGAGTTGGTCGCACCTCTGCTTGATCGCCTTGCTGGTCCTGTTGAGAAAGCTCTTAAAGATGCTAAACTCAAGACTTCCGACATCAACGAAGTTGTTATGGTCGGTGGTATGACTCGTATGCCAGCCGTTGTCGAAAAGGTAAAAACTCTCTTTGGCAAAGAGCCAATGCAGGGCGTCAATCCTGATGAAGTAGTGGCTGTTGGTGCTGCTATTCAAGGTGGTGTCCTTCAAGGTGATGTGAAAGATGTTCTTCTTCTAGATGTCACTCCGTTATCTCTCGGTATTGAGACCATGGGTGGTGTTTCTACTAAATTAATTGAGCGTAACACTACTATTCCAACTTCAAAATCTGAAACTTTCTCCACGGCCGCTGACAATCAGCCACAGGTTGAGATCCATGTTTTGCAAGGTGAACGTGAGATGGCTGCTGATAACAAATCTCTTGGCCGCTTCATTCTTGACGGTATTGCTCCAGCTCCACGTGGCGTCCCTCAGATTGAAGTTACCTTTAATATTGACGCCAACGGTATCTTAAATGTTACTGCACGCGACAAAGGAACTGGCAAGGAACAGAGTATTACTATTCAAAATTCTGGCAATATGTCCAAAGAAGATATTGAAAAAGCGCAAAAAGATGCTGAGCTACATGCAGATGAAGACAAGAAGAAGCGTGAAGCGATTGACGCTAGGAACAAGCTTGAACAATCAGTTTACCAGTATGAGAAAATGCCTGAAGAATACAAAGACAAGCTCTCTGATGAAGATAAGGAGACTATCAAGAAAGCTGTTGAGGAAGCGAAGGAAGTCCTTAAAGATACTTCAGCCGATGCTACAAAGTATGAAGAAGCTGCTAAGGAACTTTCTAATAAAGTTATGCCAATTGGTGCAAAACTCTATCAATCAGCCTCAGCTGATTCATCCGCACAAAATGGTGATTCTGCCAAGGGTTCTTCTGATGGCGAGCCTGTTGAAGGCGAAGTTGTTGATAAATAAATCTAAACAACAATTTTAAATTCTTATTATTCATCACATGAATATTTCAGAAATACTCCGTAAGGGGTATTTTTGAATTAATATAATACATTATCTCTTTATCTATACTTATTACCTCTGATATGGTATATTTAATCCGATAAAAAGGAAAAAATTTCATGAAATCTTTATTAAAAAGGTTTTTCAATCTTTCAACGCAGCAGAGAATTAATTATCTCTTAAAAGCTATTATTAGTCTCTCAGGTGTCGTTTTTACGGTCTTTTATTTTATCGATGCCACAACTTGGCACAAGCTCCCAAGTTACTTAGTCACTATCTTACTACCTTATATTCCAGAAGTTCTTGCAAAATTAGGTTTCAAAGTTACTACAAGGCTACAACTCGCTTATAATGCTTTTCTGATCATTGCGATGGTCTTAGGTATTGATCTTGATTGGTATAAAAACATTATTATCATGGGATATCCAAGCTACGATAAAATTGTTCATACTTTAAGTGGTATCTTTGCCGCTTTCGGCGCTAAAGAAATTCTGGATCATTTTTATGATGGTAAAGATATTTTAGTAAATAATAAATCTCAGCTTACTAAGACTGGCTCCTCCGGTCAATCCACTATTAAACGTAAAATATATCATTCTGGCTTTGCCTTTCTTTTTATTGTCTGTTTTGTTGTTTTCACCGCCGCTATGTGGGAATGTTTTGAATTTTCCTATGACCAATTATTTGGTGGGCATATGCAGGAGTTAAATGCTCCAGGAGTTGGAGATACTATGGGTGATATTATCTCTGCCTCTGTTGCTGGCTTTTTTACAGCTCTCTTTATAAGTAAAAAATAGTTTATGTTTAAAAAAAATACTTCTTCAGTTTCTCAAGTCTCTTCTGTAGAAACCGTTCTTCTAATTACGCTCTTGAGGCAAGTACTCTCTCAGGATACTAAAGGTGACGTTGTTGAGCTAGGTTGTTATAAAGGTGACACCTCAGTTTTATTCCAACGTGAATTACAACGAACTGAGAAGCATCTTTGGCTTTATGATTCTTTTGCTGGTCTTCCCGAGAAGACTAGGGAAGATAACTCCGTCGCCGGTGATCAGTTTAAATCTGGTGAGCTCTTTGTCACAAAGCGTGAAGTAATTGAAAAATTTAAACGACAGAATCTTATACTCCCAAAGATTAAGAAAGCTTTTTTTGAAGACCTAAATCCAGAAACCGACTTGCCTGCTAAAATTTGCTTCGCCTTCCTTGATGGTGATTTGTATACTTCAATCAAAACCAGTCTCTTCCTGGTTCAGGATAAGATGCAACCTGGAGGTATCATTGTTATTCATGATTATAATAACGCAGAACTTCCTGGCTCCGGTCGCGCCGTTGATGAGTGGCTAAAAAACCATCGGCATCAAATTAAGCAATTCAAAACGCAAGAAACTCTCGCCATAATTACATTAAAATAAGAAAACAAAAAAACGACCATCAGATGTCGTATTCATTATGGTCGGGGCGACAAGACTCGAACTTGCGTTTACCCCTTGGGACGTTCCGCAAGTTCGCTAATTCTATGAGAAAACAAAAAAACGACCATCAGGTGTCGTATTTATTATGGTCGGGGCGACAAGACTCGAACTTGCGACCTCAGCGTCCCAAACGCCGCGCGCTACCAACTGTGCCACGCCCCGCTACTGTTAAATTTACCACACTCCCCCTAAAAATGCAATGATATGATAATATAATACTATCTGTTCTTCTTAGTTTTATGGTCCAAAACCACAGACTGAGTTAAGATAAAGTAACCTATTTCGAGAAAATTAAGGAGATTAATGAACGCACAAAATTCATCTGGTAACAAACCGAAGATCAACCTCACGAAGAAAAATAAGTCTAATACCTTTAGATCAATCATCTTCACTTTACTTTCGATTATTTTTATTGCCTATTGTATCAATCTGTATGGCTCAGGTAGTGCCAAAATGAAGGAAGTTCCGCTTTCTGATGTAATTTCCCGTGCCAACGACGAACATGGTAACATTAAACGTATTACTGTTTCCGGCAATGAGCTAGAAATTACCCTCAAAGACAAGGACGTCCCAACCGAAACTTCCCGCAAGGATCCTTCAGGTACTCTCTATGAACAGGGTCTTATCAACCGTTGTGCTGATAAAATTGGTGATGATCTGAAAAAATGCCAGGAAAAATATCCAGCCATTAACTATGTCGACCCAATCAATTACACTGAGATTTTTATAAATATTGTGACTATTGCTGTTCCTATTATTATTGCCGTCATTTTCTTTGGTCGTCTTCTCGGTCAGGCCCAAAACATTAACAAAGAAAATATGGGTTTCGGCAAAGCTCGTGCCAAGCTCTATGGCCCAGATAAAAAACGTGTTCTTTTTACTGACGTCGCAGGTAATGAGGCGGCCAAGCAAGATCTTTCTGAGGTTGTAGATTTTCTTAAGAACCCTAAAAAATATGAAAAACTTGGTGCTAAAATCCCTCGTGGCGTGCTTCTTGCTGGTGATCCAGGTACTGGTAAAACTCTCATGGCTCGTGCCGTAGCCGGCGAGGCTAATGTTCCTTTCTTTAGTATTTCTGGTTCCGAATTTGCTGAAATGTTTGTTGGTGTTGGTGCTTCTCGTGTTCGTGATCTCTTTAGCAAAGCCAAAAAGAATGCCCCAAGTATCATTTTCATTGATGAGATTGATGCCGTCGCGCATAAGCGTGATGCTCGTGGTGGCGCCGGTCGCGAAGATGAGCAGACCTTAAACCAGATTCTTGTTGAAATGGACGGTTTTGACAACGAGTCGGGCGTCATCGTGATTGCTGCCACTAACCGCGTTGATATGCTTGATAAAGCTCTACTTCGTCCAGGCCGTTTTGATCGCCACGTTGATGTCACTCTCCCTGAACGCAAGGATCGCCTTGCTATTCTAGAAGTTCACTTCAAAAATAAGCCAGCCGATAAAACCGTTGATCTCAAGGCTCTAGCTGCCAAAACTGCTGGATCTTCCGGCGCCGATCTTGCTAATATCGCCAACGAAGCCGCCATTACCGCTGCCCGTGAAGGTCACAAGGAAATTACTGGCGCCGATTTAACTGAAGCTTTTGAGCGCGTCGCTATCGGCCCTGAGCGCAAATCCAAAGTCATGAATGAACAAGAACGTAAAATTACCGCTTATCACGAAGCTGGTCATGCTGTAGTTGGCCACGTTCTTCCAGATTCTGATCCAGTTCATAAAATTACTATTATTCCTCGTGGTCACACTGGCGGTGTTACTTGGTTCCTTCCCCCTGAGGATCGTAGCTATAAGAGTGTTTATGAATTAAAGGATGTTCTAGCTCGCGCCATGGGCGGTCGTATTGCTGAAAAAATTATCTTTGGTGAAGATAGCGTCACTACTGGTGCTTCTTCTGATCTTCAGCATGTTGCAGAATTGAGCAAAGAGATGATTATTCGCGAAGGTATGGGAAAGAAAACTCGTAATCTTGTCTATCCTTCCGAAGCTACTGGTTACTATACTATTAGCACCGGTAAGCCATATTCTGAAAAGACTGCTGAATTAATCGATGAAGAAATTACTGAGTTCACCACTGAAGCCGCTAAGCGCGCCGAAGCAGTTCTAAAAGCTAATCGCAAGGTTCTTGATCGTGTTGCAAGTGCACTTCTTGAAAAAGAATCTCTTGAAGAGGAAGATCTAAAAAATATTTTCGATGGGGCTACTTTGCCAGATGCGGCTAAACTCCACGATTAGTATTTTTAAAAGTTACTAACTACATTATTACAATCCCGTGGTGATATAAGAAAAATACCTGATTGATCAGGTATTTTTTTTCTAATTTAATAAAACAATTTACATGATAAGATTATTATTTTTCAGTAAAGAAGCGACTAATCGTAATTTAATATTTGACGCTACTTCACTTACTGTACAGACCTTGTCTGCTATCACCACAATCCAACTTTCCTTATATTTCGGCATTACAATGCTGATTGGGAACATATGCGATTGAATGATATTTTTTTCAATTGCATTCAACTTGAATTCCTTCTTCGCATTGTCAAAAGCGATTAATGGGTGGAGGTAAGCGTGTGCCTTCGGCATCGCTGTCTTATCATGCCAGTCATACAAGAAGAAATCATGAAGTAATGCCCCTCTTACTAGAGAAACCTTATCAACTTTTGTCCTAAGGATATTAACTAGTGCTAGGCTCATGGCTGCCACTCCAATTGAGTGATCATAGGTGGATATATTACCATGCTGAAGAAAACGTTTTTCACGTTTCATATTCTCTGAGTCTAGAATTTCTTTACCTAGTTCGTGAACCAGGACAAGATTATTTATTTTCACTTTGCTATTATAACATGAAAATGCTTAAAAATCTCATAAAACTCTCCGTATCCGCACTAGCGTATCGTGTATAATAAATACAAGATGAAGAAATTTCAATTTCGTTCTGTGGTTGCTATGGCAAATAGCAAGCTTAGTGTAAAATATGCTGCCATCCTACTTAGTCTCAGTACACTTATTTCCGCCCTCCTTGGTATTTTTCGGGATCGTCTTTTAAATTCATATTATCTCGATACCTATCCCACTGGTATCGATGCCTATACTGCTGCTTTTACAATCCCCGATTTTATGTTTTTTGTACTTACCTCTGGCGCCCTAGCGGTCAGTTTCATCCCCGTTTTTAATCAAAGACTAATCTCTGGTAATAAAAAATCCGCATGGGAACTCAGTTCCTCGATTCTTAATCTAATGGCTGTTGTTACGCTTATTTCCAGTATTCTTATTATGATTCTTGCTGATCCTCTTGTTCGCTATATTGTCGGCCCAGGTCTTGATGAATCTGGTACTATCCTTGCTATTAATATGATGCGTGTTATTGCCATCAATCCCTTTCTCTTTAGTATTGCCACTGTTCTTAATTCAATTCAGCAGGCTGTTGGTCGTTTTGTCTTCTTTTCTCTCGCCCCTGCTCTCTATAATGTTGGTATTCTTATTGGTATCACCGTTTTTACCAACGGCATCAATCTTTTTGGTCTCCAGCTTTTTGAAGGTGGCATTATGGGCGTTGCCATTGGTGTTGTTTTTGGTGCCATTCTTCAGATTTTTATTAGTTTAATCGGTCTTTTTGGTCTCGGTTTTGATTATCAGTTTAAGATTTATTGGAAAAATCTTGGTTTCAAAACTGTTCTTAAACTTTTACCTGCTAGATCTCTGGATCAGGGAATTGACTATATTTATTCCATTCTTGCTACTAATCTTTCTTCTCGCATGGGTAAGGGTGCGCTTCGTTCTTTTCAGCAAGCTAACAGCCTACATCAAATGCCAGTTAATCTTATTGGGGTTGCTATCTCCACTGCTTTTTTCCCAAAACTTACTGAAGAAACCAATAATGAAGATACCACAAAATTTGACGATGTTTTTCGTCGTGCTCTCCGTATGATTATTTGGATCTCTCTCCCAGTTTCCGTGATTGCTTATTTTGCCCGTGGTTACGTTGTTAGCTTTGTCAAAAACGGTGGCCAGCCTATCATTGCTAGTGTTTTGGGGTCGCTTGTTCTTGCCATCTTTGCCCAGTCAATCTTCCATATTGCCTCTCGTGGTTTTTATGCCAGACAGGATACCAAGACTCCTTTTGTTGTCAGTATTATTGCTGTCGGTTTTACTATGATTTTGTCGATTATTTTTAGTATCATTGGTCTGGGTCCGGATGGGCTTGGTTGGGCCCAATCTATTGGTGCTGTTCTTGAAATTTTTATTCTCCTCTTTCTTCTTCAGAAAAAATCTCGTCAAAATTTACTCAATAAAGGTTTCTGGACTGCCTTTATTCGTATGCTTATCGCCACTATTGTTACTAGTATCTCTGCTTACGTTCTTACGAAGTTATTACCACTCCGCGCCACCGACAATTCCGTTTTCGTTACTATTCCAAAATTCTTCGTTATTTCTCTTGTTTCTTTAGGAATTTATGGCGCAGCGAGTTTTCTCCTAGATTTGGAAGAAGTTCAACCATTCTTTGAGAAACTTAATAAAATTCTCTTTCGCAACCTTCGTCCAAAAGATAAATAACTCCAGTCTCGTGATATAATCATTACCATGACAGAGCAAAACAAGAAAGTCGTTTCCGACTACAATGGCTATGATTATAAAAAAATCTTCTGGGAAGATGCCGATCGTAAATATGAAGACATGGCAGACCGCCTTGCGATCAGGCGTCTTCTCCCTCGCAAGATGGATACTTTTGTTGATATTGCCGGTGGTTATGGTCGCCTCGCCAAGGAATATCTCGATCGTGCTAAAACTGCTACCCTTTTTGATTATTCTCAAACAGAGCTTGACCAGGCAAAGGAAGAGTTTGGTAATCGTATCAATACGGCTCAGGGTGATATCTATCACACCCCATTCAAAGATAATCAATTCTCTTGTCTCTTAATGGTTCGCGCCACTCATCATTTTGCTGATCTCCCTGCCGTTATTAATGAACTTTACCGCATTCTCGAACCAGGAGGTATTGCCGTGATTGAAGTTGCTAATAAGCGTACCCTGCCTAAAATGTTCCGCTACTGGTTTAAAAAATCTAAGATTAATCCATTTGACAAGACTCCTTCCAATCTTAAAAATATTGATAAAGACGGTTTTTATAATTATCATCCAGCCTATGTTGAAGATCTCTTCAGAAAAACTGGTTTTGAAATTGCTGATATTCTTTCCGTTTCCAACTTCAGAAGTCAAACCATGAAAAAAATCTTTAAAACTAAAACTCTTGTCAATTTAGAGAAGAAATTTCAAAAACCTCTCGCTAGTATGCGTTTTGCTCCAAGTATTTATTATAAATTAGTTAAAAAATGAAATTATTTCGCCTAAGTACTTATCGTCTTTTTTGTCCGTCTATTTTTGATCATCATAAAAAATTACAAGATCCATTTAAGATTATGGTTATGTCGGATCTGCATTTTAGTTATCAAGTGACAGATCAAAAGCTAGAAGCCATTGCCAGGCAAACTAAATCCCTCGCTCCAAAATATATCTTAATGCCGGGTGATCTTGTTGATACTTTGGATATGGTTGATGCCGAATCTGAACTTCAACGCTTTTTGAATTTTCTGAAGTCTTTAGGTGAACTCGCCACGGTGATTATTAGTGTGGGGAATCATGATATGTACCGCAAACCCAAGGGCGGCCATCACGGTTGGCAATATGATGAAAATAACCAGCTCTTTGATCAAATTCGTCAGCTTAAGAATGTCCATCTCTTAGACAATCAAGTCTATGAGGATCAATATATTTATTGTCTAGGTTACACTCAGTCCCCAGCATATTACAAATCCAAAAATGGTGTTACTGAAAATCTCCCTCAGATGATCAAAGAGTTACAGTCTCTACCAGAGAATTATCTTTATCATCTCCCACCCAAGAAGTTGAAATTCGCCCTTATTCACTCTCCCGTTTTTTTAAATAATTCAGAAATCAAATATCAACTTCGTGAATTCGATTATTTTATCTCTGGACATATGCATAATGGTATTGTCCCGCCCGTTTTTGATGAACTAATTAATAATTCTCGTGGACTGATCTCTCCCACCAAAAAATGGGCGCCAGATAATTCTCGTAATACTCTTAAGACCTACGCTGATAAGCTCCTAGTTGTCGGTGCTCTTACGACGTTTCATGAAGCCATTAAACCGTTCAATAAATTAAACGCTTTCTTTCCGTCTTATCTAACACTCATGGAATTCACTACCAAAAAAACTTACTCTAGAAAACCTTATGTCAGGCATACATATAAAAATTGGTAAAAATATCAAATAATCAAAAAAGATGATTAGTTTAATCATCTTTTTCTTTACTTAAAACAAAAACAATAATTTGGTAGCGCCAGTAGGGTTCGAACCTACGACCTTGAGCTTAGAAGTCTCCTGCTCTATCCAGCTGAGCTATGGCGCCAAGTACCTCTTTAACTATAACACAAAATACTGTTTTTTGGATTGAAAACCAAACTCATCTCAGTGGCGCAATAGTATCAAGCTAGGGATAAAAAAGAGCCATCTGGCTCAAATTCATAAAATGGTGATCTCTGCGGGAGTCGAACCCGCGTTGACGGGATGAAAACCCGTTGTACTAACCGTTATACTAAGAGACCATACAAAATTGTACTGTCATTATTTTAACAGAAAACATTTATTTTTCAATAACCCTTTTTTGGATATTTTAAAAATCAGCCTTCCTTACATTTTAAGCTAAAAGTAATCTCGTAATCTTTAACCGAATAAGGGTCTTTTGGTTTTATTAAAGCATAAGAGCCATTTGTGTCACAGCTAAATTTATCATGCGAGAAATATTTCAACATATCTTTGTTATTTTTCTCACTATAATCAAGTAGCTTTCTTAACTTCACTGGCGAAAAACCAAGTTGTGTATATTTTTTAAAGTATTGCCCGAGATTATCTTCTTGACCCACTGCAACATGGTCGCGAATGAAACGTTTATAAAAATCATTCTCATAATAGTCGCGTGCCAGCTCCTCCATTTTTTGGTTAGCCAGCTTCGTACTTGTTAAGTTGTTTTTTACAAAGATCGCCGCTACCACTACTGCTAAACATGTCACTACGATCATTAGACTTAGAATACGCATTAGCTTTAGGCTTCGATTATTGCATCTCATAACTGAATTATACCATAAGTATTTTATATTTTAATTCAACCGGTATATAATAAACCTATGCAGAAATTTGCTAATGAACAGCAGATGATCGACTTTGGTGAAAACCTTGCAAAGACGCTTGAAGCTCCGACCGTCATAGAGCTCGTCGGCGATGTTGGTGCCGGTAAAACCACTATTACAAAAGGTATTGCCAAGGGACTCGGGATCGACGAAGAAATTACTTCGCCGACCTTCACTCTTTCCAAGCGTTATCCTTTTCAGAAAGCTGGTAAAGAGTATTTTCTAGTTCACTATGACTTTTATCGTCTCAATGATCCTGGCATTATGTCTGAAGATCTTTTGGAAAATATTCAGAATCCTAACACTATTACTATTATCGAATGGGGTGATTCCGTTAGTAGCCTTCTTCCCAAAGATCATCTCCGTTTTTTTATCACGATCAACGATAACGGCTCGAGGAGTATTAATTTATGAAACTTTATCTTGATACTTCAACCCCCGAAACCATCATCAGGCTTGACGAAACAGAATATCGTATCCCACTTGGTAATCAGCTCGCTGAGCAACTTCTCTCTGTTATTCTTGAAAAGCTTAACGAGCATCATGCCACTTGGTCTGATTTAACTGAAATTACATTTATGGCTGGCCCCGGTTCTTTTACAGGTCTTAGAATTGGCGCTGCTATAGTAAATACTCTTGCTGATCAATTAGAAATTCCGCTTTATAAGTCAACTGGTGAACGAGTCCCCATTATTCTACCGGATTACGGCCGCCCGGCCAATATTACTCTGCCCAAAAAATGAGATTCTTTGTTATAATTATTTAAGAATAAGGGGCATTACATGGATCAAGAAAAAAATACTTTCTCAAATAATAATTCAACCACTATTGGTGGTGTGACTTTTGGTGGCGGAACATCATCGGCAAACACTCAGTCAGCAACTACTGAAGCAACAAATAATACCTTCGTTACTACCTCCCAAGATCCTTTTTCGACCGTTTCAAGCAGCCCATTTGGTGACAATGGTTTTTCTCAGGCTGCCAATTCTGGTAATCCAAATTCCAACAATCAACTTGCCGAGCGAGCAATTGCTAATGCTGCTAATCTAGCTGCCGCACAAGCTAAGAATACTAATTCACAGAATAGTACCAGCGATTTAAATACTCCCCAAACTTCTTTAAACGTTCCAGTTGTTTCGCCCACTCATTTTGACTTTCAAACTAGTACCAATCCAACCATTCCTCCTATCACAGAAAATGAACTTCCTCAGCCTATTGATCCTAAAACTGACCCTAAAGCCATCGCCCTAAAATCCCTTAAAAAGATGACCACTATGTCTCTTGTCTTTGGTATCTTAATGGTAATTTTCTTAGTTTTAAGTATTATTGGTCTTGTTTTTGGTATGTCTCAAGGTGATAAAATTACAACCCTTGAGCAAACTGTTGCTACTAAAAATAAAATTATTAAAGCTGTTGAAGAGACCACTGGCATTTCTAATATCAATAAGCCTGAAGACGTTCCGGTCTATAAAGCAACTACTGGTTATATCTATCTTACTGATTGGCGCATCAAGATTAAAATCCCGGATAACCTCACCAGTGTTAGTTACATTTTAAATAGCTATGCTTTCCGTAGTTCAATTTGCTTTAATGCTGTTCAAAAAGGTACTCAGTATAAACCATCTTTTGCAGATCCTGGTAAAAACCTTGGTCGTCAAGGTTGTCTCAGTCGTATCCCGGTTACTGATGGTGATTTCGATGCTACGACTGGTATCCGTTTTGGCACCAAAGTCTTTACCTATAAAGATTATAATTATTTCTATGTGGATCCAGTCGTCTTCAGTACCGATAGTGCAGAACAGGGCTTAGAGAACACTGCCAATCAGTTAATCCGCAACATGCTTACTGATAATATTGAACCATACGAATAAGAATATGTTACAATAAAGTCGTCTGGGGGATGATTTTATCAAAAATGTAATTATTATATATTTTGTTGAAATAGCTAATATCAGGAAAATATTAGCAAATCAAAAATAACAAAAGGAAGAGGAATATGGATTTTGTCCCGATTATTATCGCCGCTATTGTTGGTCTTGGCGTCGGTGCTGGCATGGTTTTTGCCTATGATAAGAAAAATGAGAATGGCGGTAAAAACAAGGCTGATGATCTTGTCAGGAAAGCTAAGAATGAGGCCTCCGATATTGTCTTGAAAGCTAGAAAAGAAGCTGCTGATCTTGCTGAAAAATCAAAAAATGAAGAAGATAGTAGGCGCAAAGATTGGAAGCAAACCGAAAAACGTCTTAGTGAACGTGAAATTTCTCTTGATAATAAATTTGATCAAATTGAAAAACGTTCTGAGCGTCTTTCTCGCCAAGAAAAAGAAATTGAAGAACTTAAAAATGAAATCCATTCCATTCGTGACAAGCAACAAGAAAAGCTTGAGAAGATTGCTGCTCTTTCTAAAAATGAAGCCAAAGAAAAGCTAATTGCGATGACTGAAAAAGACATTAGGGAAGACCTTGTTAATCTTGTCGTCAAACAGCAGCGTGAAATTAAACGTGATATCGATGACACTGCTCAATCCCTCCTCGTTACCGCCATGGAACGCATGTCTTCCGAAGTGACTGCTGATCGTACTGTTACTGCTCTTAAGCTTCCCGATGATGAAATGAAGGGTCGTATTATTGGAAAAGAAGGTCGCAATATTCAGGCTCTTCAACGTGCCACTGGTGTTGATATTATGGTTGATGATACTCCTGGCATGGTTGTTCTTTCTTCTTTTGACCCTATTCGTCGCCAAGTCGCAAGATATGCCTTGGAGCGTCTTATGAAAGACGGTCGTATTAATCCATCCAGTATCGAAGAAGCAGTTAGTAAAGCTGAACGTGAGATTGAAAAAGAGGTTATCCGTGCTGGTGAGGATGCTGCTCGTGAAGTCGGCATCATTGGTATTCCTCATGAAATGTTACACCTCTTAGGTGAACTAAAATTCCGTACCTCTTATGGCCAAAACGTTTTGCTTCACTCTATTGAAATGGCCCATATGGCTGGTATGATTGCTGAAGAAATTGGCGCTGATGTTCGTATTGCAAAAACTGCCACCCTTCTTCATGACGTTGGCAAGGCAGTTACTCATAAAATTGAAGGTAAGCACGCTGAAATTGGTGCCGAACTAGCAAAAAAATATGGTATGTCCGATCAAGTTGTTCATGCTATCTCTGCTCATCACAATGATATTGAACCAACTACCCCAGAAGCTATTATTGTTAAAATTGTTGATGCTATTTCTGCTGCTCGTCCAGGCGCACGTAATATATCTGCTGAGAACTTTGCTGAGCGTATGAAGGAATTAGAGAATATTGCCACCAGCTTTCCAGGTATCGATAAGGCCTATGCTATTTCCGCAGGCCGTGAAATTCGCGTCATTGTTGAGCCAAAACAAATTGATGACCTTACTGCTTTGAAGCTCGCACGCGACATTGCAGATAAGATTGAAGCCACCATGAGCTATCCAGGTATCATTAAGGTTAATGTTATTCGCGAAACCAGAGCTGTTGAATATGCTAAATAACTAAAACAAAAGACACCAAGTCGGTGTCTTTTTTGTTGACTTTTTTATGGTCGGGGCTACCAGGATTGAACTGGCGTTTACCCCGTGGGACGTTCCGCCAGTTCATAAGAGAAGTCTAAATATTTCTAAAGCTGAATTTAAATGTATGGTCGGGGCTACCAGGATTGAACTGGCGACCTCACGTCCCCCAGACGTACGCGCTACCACTGCGCCAAGCCCCGAATTAATTTCAAACATATGGTCTGGGCGACCAGATTTGAACTGGCGTTTACCCCGTGGGATGTTCCGCCAGTTCCCAGTTTAAAAAGCGTTAGTAATATTTTACAATGGTCTGGGCGACCAGATTTGAACTGGCGACCTCGCAGTCCCGAACCGCGCGCGCTACCAACTGCGCCACGCCCAGATATTTTTATCTTATCACGAAAACCCCAAACTCTGTTAAAATCAAACTATGGAATCCAATAAAAAAACTCCTCGGTTTTATTTAGCTTTTTCTTTATTTTTTCTTATTGGGATTTATATGTTGTTAAGCCTGAGTGGTATTACTAAATCGATTACAAATCAAGAGGCTGAAAATTATCGGTATTTTAGCGATTTTCTCACCAAAGCTTCTCCTTCACCGCTTGATACTAATAAAACTCTCGTTCAGACAATTTATTTTTTTCTATTATCTTTCTGGTCAAATTTTTTTGGTGCATCCTTAATTACCTATCGTTCTTTTTCATTCTTCTGCGGCGGTTTAATTATTTTGTCTCTCTTTTTCTTTTTTAGAAATAAATTTACCTTAAAGACTACAACACTTATTTTATCAGTATTAACTTTTAATCCGTTTTTTATTCAAATTAGTCAACAGTTTACTTCTTATACAGCGCAAATTTTAATTGCTTTTCTTTTATTATTTTGTACTCTACGAATATTTAAAATTTTCTTTAAAAAAGAATTACTTTCAAAAAAAGATGCTATATTGTCGGTCAAGTCTCCAATTATGTTTTTAAGTATGGTAATTTTTATTTTAGTTCTTGTTATGTCTTCTACCTTTCAGAGTCTTGCACCAGAAAAGAGTGTTCGTAAAATTATTACCGCAATTTATCAGACAAAAACCCATAAAACAGATCCCGGTGAGCAGGGCGGTGTTACTTTTCTCGTTTTTGATCAAGATTATTCATTAGCAACATACGTGGAAAATCAGCTTATTGCTAAAGAATTACACGAAACCCCTCTCAGACTTCAGTGGCATGAACATCTAGATCAATTTATTCCAAGTGGTGAAGTTGCTGATTTTTGGCAAATCAAATATAAAGGTCAATCAACTAGCCCCGTCTTTAAAGATCTCAAAAACTTCCGAGAAACTGATCAAATCACCCTTGAAGATTATTCAGCTATTCATTTTCAAAAAATCAAATCTAACTAGTCCGTAGTCTTTGCATCTTATCTGTTTTTTACGTTTTATCCAAGGGTTAATTTTTGCAAACCTATTCTAGATTTTTATATTAAGGCTGTAATCGCAGCAATTGCTCCAAAGATCACACCAGGTACGTTTGCAATAATGATCGGCCATTCTTTTTTCTTTTGGCAAAAGCCATAAATAACCCAAAGTAGACAGTTAATTGCTGCCACTGTAGGTTGTAAAAATCCACTCCTATGTCCATTTAGATTATTAATAATCTGCGGAAAATAAGAAATATACATCAACATCGCAGTACAGGTTGCCACCCACCCAAAAATTTTTAAAGCTTTTTCGTTCATTTTTTCATCTTTCAAGTTATATATTTATATAGTACAATACAATATTTTCTCTTTAAATAAGTATCTTTATAAATATGTTATAATTATCCAAGTTATGAGTAGATTATTTAAAAGAACAAAAATCTTGGCCACCATCGGCCCTTCTGTTTTCTCAGAAGAAAAAATCACAGAATTAATTATGGCCGGCGCTAATGGTTGCCGTCTAAACTTTTCTCATGGAAGTTACGAAGAGCGTGACGAGCAGATTCGTTGGATTCGCAACGCTGCTGCCAAAAAAGGTCGTTCAGTTGCTATCTTGCAGGATCTTCAAGGTCCAAAGATTCGTCTCGGTATTTTAAAAGACGACCGTCTCGATGTTAAGACTGGTGACGAATTAGTTCTTGACTATGCCGTCAAAGAACACGACGGTTCAACCACTCTCCCAGTTCAGTACAATCTTGCTGAGCGCATGAAAGTTGGCGAGCCACTTTTCATGTATGATGGTAAGATCCGTTCTAAGGTCATCGAGATTGTCAGCAACACCGCAGTTCGTGTGCGCATTGAAAACGACGGTTTTATCATGAGCCGTAAAGGACTCAACCTTCCTGATACTGATTTTGGTGGTGATGTTATCACTGAAAAAGATATGGCTGACATCGAATTTGGTGCTTCTCGTGATTTTGACTTTGTTGCTATGAGCTTTATCCAGAGTGCTGAGGATGTCGAGAAACTTCGTCAAATTCTTCTTTCTCATGGTTCAACTGCGCAAATCGTTGCAAAGATTGAAACTAAAAAAGCTATTGAAACCGACGAAAAGCTTGAAGCTATCGTTAAAGCCACTGATGCCATCATGGTTGCTCGTGGTGATATGGCGGTTGAGGCTGGTAATGAAGTTGTCCCTATTGTCCAGCGCAAGCTTGTTAATCTCTGTCGCAAACATGGTAAGCTTTGTATTGTTGCTACTCAAATGCTTGGTTCAATGGTTGATAGTCCAGAGCCATCACGTGCTGAAGTTTCCGATGTTGCCAATGCCGTCGTTCAAGGCGCTGATGTCGTTATGCTTTCAGACGAAACTGCTCAGGGTAAATACCCAATTGAAGCTGTCAAGCAGATGAAGAAAATCATTCTCTATACTCAAAATCACATCGGCGTCAATCCACTTGATACTGATCCAAAGGGTGAGAATGAAAGCTATAATGCTGTCGCCAATGCCGCCGTCAAATTAGCTGAAAAAATCAACGCTGATGTTATCGTTTGCGAAACCGCTTCTGGTGCTATAGCTGACTCAATTGCTGCTGAGCGTCCAACTCTTCCAATTATCTCAGTTACAAGCAGCGCTCGTGTTGCTGGTCAACTTGCTCTTACTTATGCAAATGCCAGCTTTGTTCGTCCGTACTCCGACAACTATGGCATCGATCTGCTTCAAGAGCTCAAAGCTTCTGGCTATGTTGCACCAAAAGAGGGCAGTAATCAGGTTCTTGCAGTTATTGTTTCTGGCCAGCCAAACACCGTTTCTGGCACTGACACAATTCAAATTCGTAGCATCTAATAGTAAAACAATTCAATGTTGTGAAAATAATACCCAGCCACAGGGTATTATTTTTTGTATCATAAGGCTATACTATAGTTATGTTTGATAAAACCACGATTCGTGATATCGATCTACGAAATAAAAACATTCTTGTACGCACGGATTTTAATGTACCACTGAGAGACGGCAAAGTACTCAGTAATTTTCGCTTGCAGGCTGCTCTCCCTACTATTCAATACCTGTTAGCTGGCCAGGCTCATCATATTATTTTAATTTCTCATCTCGGTCGCCCAAATGGTCAATTCGATCCTGCACTTTCTCTTGCTCCAGTTGCGGAGGAGCTTTCTCACTTTCTTGATCGCCCAGTTACTTTTATTTCACAAACTATTGGCGAAACTGTGAAGAATCAGATAGATGCTTTGCCCCAAGGTTCCGTCGTTCTTCTTGAAAATCTTCGTTTCTCCAGTGCAGAAGAAGAGAATAGTTTGGATTTTGCAAAACAAATTGTATATGATACCTCTGCTGATCTTTATGTTCAGGATGGTTTTGCAGTTATTCACCGCGCTCATGCCTCTACTGTCCAAATTCCTCAGCTTCTCCCCACCGTTGCGGGTTTTCTCATCGAAAAAGAGGTCACAAATCTAAGCCAGATTCTTCAAACTCCCAAGCCACCAGTTACCGTGGTTATCGGTGGTGCAAAAATTAGTGACAAACAACCCCTGATTGATCGTTTTCTTCCACTTGCTGACCATATTCTTGTCGTTGGCAAAATTGCCGCTGATGGCTATACTCCTTCTGATCCTAAAATTTATGTTGCCGAAGATTTTCGTGAAGATCAAGAAGGGAACAAGCTCGATATCGGCAACCTTTCTTTATCTAAAATTCTCCCAACCATCAAGCACAGCCATACTATTATCTGGAATGGTACTGCTGGTAAAACCGAGGAGCCAGGTTTTGATCTTTCATCAAAAGCTATTGCTGAGACTATTGGCCGAAAAAATCCTGAATATAACCAAACCATTATTTTGGGCGGTGATACCTCAGGTTACGTTGAAAAACTTCTCGAGGCTCATACTGTTAATTCACGGGATCTCGACTCATCTCCATCACTAAAATACAGCCTGATCTCTACTGGTGGTGGCGCTAGTCTTGAATTCTTGCTTGGCTTGCCTCTCCCAGGCTTGGATGCGATAAATTAGCACTCTACACTTGACAGTGCTAGTTTTTGCTTTACAATAGAACTATGCAAGATGATTTTACAGAAATTATGAATAATTTGACCGAGAATGCTCGTTTTGCACTCCAGAAATCTGATTATTATGCTAAACGATATAATAACGGTTATATGAGTACAGAGCATCTTCTCCTTGGTATCCTCTCTCAGGATACCAGCACTGGTGCCCGCTTTCTTGCGGATGAGGATGTTAATCTCGAGTCAGTTGAAAAAACTATTAACCACACCGCCGTTGAGGTGCCAGGCTCCCAGATGGCCATGATGTCTCTCTCTGAGGCTGCCGTCTTAACTCTTCGCATGGCTGCTAATTTTACTAGAGAGCAGGGGATCAAAATTATCGGCACTGAGCATATTCTTTATGCTCTTTTGCGCCAGCCAAATTCTCGTGCTAGTCTTATTCTTCAAGGTCTTAAAGTCGATTTAAATAGTCTTACTAATACCATTGAAGAATACACTGAAAAGCAGGCTGAAGATGCTAAGATTGATCAGAAAAAGGCTGGCTTCACTCGTAAAACTCCTCTTAAGTGGCTTACAAAATACGGTCAAGATTTAACAGAAATGGCTAAACAAGGTAAACTTGATACCGTTATTGGTCGTGACCAGGAAATTGAACGCACTGTCACGATTCTATGTCGTCGCACCAAGTCAAACCCAGTTCTTATTGGCGAAGCTGGCGTTGGTAAAACTGCCATCGTTGAGGGTTTAGCTACTCGCATTGTTAAAAACGAAGTCCCAGGTAATTTAATCGGTAAAAGAATTTATCAGGTTGATCTGAGCTCTGTTGTTGCTGGTACTAAATTTCGTGGCGAATTTGAGGAGCGCATTAAGGGTATTATTGACGAGGCTTCTGGCAATAAAGATCTCATTCTCTTTATTGATGAAATTCATCTCCTTTCCGGTGCCGGCTCTGGTGAAGGCAGCCTAGATGCCGCTAATATCTTAAAACCTGCTCTTGCTCGCGGTCAAATTCGCCTCATTGGCGCTTCTACAATGGATGAGTATCGCAAGACCATCGAGAAGGATAAAGCTCTTTCACGCCGCTTCCAAACTGTCATCGTTGAGGAACCTACTGATACTGTTACTTTACGTATTTTAAAGGGTGTAAAATCTCATTATGAAAAACATCATGGTGTCATTATTCCGGATGAAATTTTGGAAACCGCTATTAATATGTCTAAGCGCTATATCAATGACCGTTTTATGCCAGATAAAGTTATCGATGTTATCGATGAGGCTAGTGCCATTGCTAAAGTTGCTGCCGATAAAAAAGGTGGTGGAGAATATAAAAAGTTAAAGATTGAACGTGAGGATCTTCAAAAGAAGATTGAAGAAACCGCTGAAGCTGAAGATTTTGAAAAAGCGGCTCTCTATAAAACTCGCGTCGCTAAGATCGATGAAGAAATCGAAAAACTTGAAAAGGCTGGCATTAATGATGAGATCTCCCCTACTCTTACTGAAGAAAATCTCGCTACTGCGATTAGCTTAAAAACCGGTATCCCAGTTTCCAAAGTTCACGGTTCCGAAATGAAAATGCTCACCGATCTTGAAAAACATCTGGAAAAGGCTGTTATTGGTCAAGAAGAAGCGATCAAGGCTGTTGCCAAAGCTATTCGTCGCGGCCGTTCTGGCATCGGCGATCCGAAACGTCCGATTGGTTCCTTCCTCTTTATGGGGCCAACCGGTGTAGGTAAAACTGAGCTTGCCAGAGTAATCGCTCGCGAGGTTTTTGGCGGCGATAATGCACTGATTAAAATCGATATGTCTGAGTTTGGTGAAAAACATAACGTCTCCCGTCTCGTTGGTGCTCCTGCAGGTTATGTTGGTTATGATGATGGTGGTAAGCTCACCGAAGCCGTTCGTCGTCATCCATACTCTGTTGTTCTCTTTGATGAAATTGAGAAAGCCCATCCTGAAGTTTTCAATATGTTGCTTCAAATCCTTGAGGACGGCGTTTTAACCGATGGGCAAGGCAACCATATTAAATTCAATAATACAATTATTATTCTCACTTCAAACCTTGGGGCTGATGAAATGTACGACGATGCTGAATTTGGTTTTGGTACCAAAAATAAAAAGAGTGATAAATTTGTTGAGGAGGAATATGAAGCTAGTAAAAACGCTGCCATGAAAGCACTTAAGAAGTCTATGCGACCTGAACTCATTAACCGTCTTGATGCGATCGAAGTTTTTCACGCTCTTACTAAGAAACAAGTTGAACAGATCTTTGATAGTATGATTTCTGATCTCAAAAAACGTCTCGCCACCAAATCTTTTGGCTTAAAGCTTACTAAAAAAGCTTCCGAATTCTTGATCGACAAAGGCTTTGATCCTAAAAACGGTGCTCGTCCACTTCGTCGCGCCATTGAGGATTATCTCGAGTCTATCATTTCTGAAGCTATCATCTCTGAGAAAATCAAAAAAGGCGAGATCGCCGTAGTTGATCTTAAAAATGATAAATTAGTTCTTGAAATTGAGAAAAAGGAAAAATAGTCTATGAAACATCGCGCAAAGTTTGGCGGCCTCTTCCTAGGCTTTCTCATAATCTCCGTCTGTCTTTGTGTCTATATTTTTCAAGATGAGTTTAAGGCTAGGGATTTTATCTTGTCTGGTGAACTTTTATCTATTACCTCTTCTCTAAAACTTACTGATCGTGCTAACCTTATCCTTCGTGCCACCCATCCTGAGTTACAAGATAAGAAAAATTTTAATCAGAACTGTAATAGTCACAGTCAGGAAATTTATGTTCTAGGTTGTTATCGCGAAGATCAAGATCGTCTCTATGTCTACAATGTAAATTCTTCCGAACTTCCAGGCGTTCGTGAAGTCACAACGGCTCATGAAATGTTACATGCTGCCTACCATCGCCTTCTTTTCTGGGAAAAGTTAAATCTAAAAGATCAATTTCAGTCAGTTTACGATAGCCTTCCTGCGGATTCTGATCTCCGTACCTCTATGCAGAATTATCATCCTGATGAATTTTATGACGAGCTCCACTCTCGTATTGGTACCGAGGTTAAAGAACTTCCCGCGTCTCTCGAACGTTATTATCAAAGATACTTCAAAGATCGTCAATCAGTCGTTAGTTTTAATCAGCAATATCATAATGTTTTTATTGAGCTTAAGAATGAAACTAATCGCCTAAAAGAATCTATTGAAAAACAAAAGCAGTCAATCAACTCCCGTACCAAGCAATATCAAGAGCAAAAGCAACAACTAAGCGACGAGATTACTCAGTTTAACTCGCGTGCTGCTCGGGGTGATTTTGTTAACCAGACTGAGTTTAAAGAACAAAGGCAGGCAGTTATAGGTCGCATTAATCAACTCAATCTCCAATACGATGAACTCAAAAAAGCTATCGAAGATTTAAATCAAGACATTGCTAAATATAATCAAAATATTTATCACAATAATCAGCTCATTGATCAGATCAATTCCAACTCAATTCCGAGAGTTGACAATGGTCTCTCTAGTAGTTAATAATTAAATAAAGGAGTAAATATGACAAAACCTCAAAAAATTGTGAATGACTATCTCGTCCCTACCGTTATCGAAACCACTAACCGTGGCGAAAGATCATATGATATCTATTCTCGTCTTCTCAACGATCGCATTATCTTCATGGGTGAAGATGTTAATTCTCACACCGCTAATCTCGTAATTGCTCAGCTACTTTTTCTCGCCCATGAGGATCCTAAGAAAGATATCAAGCTCTATATCAATTCTCCAGGTGGTTCCGTCTATGATGGTCTCGCCATTATTGATACTATGAATTATATCGAGCCAGATGTTGAAACTATTGGTATCGGCTTGCAAGCCTCCATGGGTGCCATGCTTCTAAGCTGTGGCGCTAAAGGCAAACGTTTTGCTTTGCCAAATTCTCGTATTATGATCCACCAGCCTAGTTCAGGCACTGAAGGCAAAATTACGGATCAGGAAATCATGCTTAAAGAAGGTATCTTCTTGAAGAAGCGCCTTGCTGAAATTATGGCCAAGAACACCGGAAAAACTGTCGCCCAGGTCATTAAAGATATGGATCGCGATAATTGGATGTCCGCTGAAGAAGCCAAATCTTATGGTATTATCGATCAAGTCATCGAAAAATAATAAACTCAATTTTAAACTTATGAAAACAATTTTTATCGCAACTGGTAACACCTCTAAACTTCAAGATTTTAAGTTATATTTAGGCGATAATTTTAATATAGAATCGCCAAAATCCTTCAATATCAAGATTGATGTTCCAGAAGGTGTCAATTCGGTTGAAGATAATGCAATAGCAAAAGCACGAGCTTACGCCTATAAGACTGGGCTAGTTAGTATTGGTGATGATACGGGTTTCTTTATCGAAGAATTGAACGGAGAACCTGGAGTTGCCTTAAGACGTTGGGGTGGAGAATTATCTGAAAAAACCACTGGGGTTGAATTTTGGAAATATCTTCAAAAGAAAACCAAGAATCTCAAAAATTACAAATGTTATTTTAAGCAATGTGTTGCTGTTGTTTCACCATCGGGAAAAATGGAATTGGTATACAATATCAACCACGGAATTCTTAACAAAGAAAAATTAAAATTACCATACAATGGCACTGGTTATCCCTTGGCCGCGGCATTTGAATCAGATAATCGTCAAAAGACTTGGGATGAAATGACCGATCAGGAGAAGAAAGACTTCGATCAAGTATTTATCAATAATTTATTAAAAGCAATCGATCAAGTCATCGAAAAATAACGAAAAATATCCACTAACTCGGTGGATATTTTTTCGTCAAAAGCTCTAGCTTCTATTTTTCTTGATATAAGTATCCTCTTTTTCCATCTGCGCTTTTAAGGTATATTCCTTACATTTTCCATTAGAACAGTTTGCTGCTTCATAAGAATATGAACTTCCTTCACGTCCTAAATTAATCCCACTTGGATCTGTAAAAAGGCTCGGATCCATCACTTTTAAATTTTCTTCTGAAATTTTTTCTGGATAATAGCCATTCTTAGCGTAAAATCCCTCCTCTAGTGCATAATACATCGCATTGATCGCCTCTTTACGTTGTTCATCACGGTGCATCGCATCAAGGTTGAGTTTTTGTAAAAAGAACAAAATCAGAAGCAACGAGGCAAAGAAAATCACCACCACTAATTCAATAATCGTAAACCCCCTCTTTGTTTTTTGTTCAATCATACCCATATTATACACGATTTTCAGCCAAGAACTTTTTTACCTTAGGTACAATCGTTTTAAAGTGTGGTTGCTTATAAAAATCTTCAATGTCTACCCAATGAAATCCATTCGACTCGTTCGGATCAATTTTTACTTCTTCAATATCATCTGCCACAAAAAGATAACCGAAATCATGATGCAGATGTGCGTCCTCTTGCTTTTTTGGATTTTCAGGAATATGGTGAGAATCAATATTAAAGGGCACTAATGGTTCTTTTGGATCTAATGCGATATAAGTGAAATCACTTGCAGATTTTCCAGTTTCTTCCTTCAATTCTCTTAGTGCTGCCGCCATAGGCGTGTCGTCGACCGCTTCGATGTGTCCACCTGGCTGTAGTAAGATCCCCAAAGATTTATGTTCAAGCAGTAGAATTTTCTTAAGTTTTGGACTGATAATGAAAGTTGAAGCCGTAAAATGTCCCGTAAAATTCTTACGATCAAAAATCTCTGAATCAGATATTTTCACTTGTTTGGCTAGATTTCTCGCCTCTTCAAGGCGCTCCACATCTTCCGGATAAAATTTTAAATATTTTTCGATCAGCTCTCTTATCATAAATTTATTTTACCATTAAACCCTGTTATAATCTTAATATGGTAAAAAACATGAGCCAGTTTGTCTGTCAGAATTGTGGGGCCAAATATTCAAAATGGGCTGGGCATTGTAGTAATTGTGACGCCTGGAATTCAATTATAGAAGATCTCGTCATCACCGGACCAGCGGGGAAAAACGCTATTTCTCAGGCTAAAACCAGCGGTCAACTTCTTAAATTTACTAAAATTAACGAAATCACTATTAGTAGCGACAAGGAACGTCTCAAAACTGAGTTTCCAGGTCTCAATGAAGTACTTGGTGGCGGTATTCTTAGAGGCTCCGTTATCTTACTCGCCGGACAACCAGGTATCGGTAAGTCCACCATCCTTATGCAAATTTGTGCTGAAATTGCAAAAACTCATAATGTTCTCTATGTTTCTGGCGAAGAGTCTGCCAGCCAGGTCAAAATGCGCGCTACTCGTCTCGGCGCTAATTCCGACAAACTAGTTTTTGCTAGTTCGACTTCAGGTAATGATATTGCTAAAACTATCTCCAGTGGAGATTTCGAATTAGTTATTGTTGATTCTATTCAGACTCTCGCCATTAATGAAATTGCCTCCGCACCGGGTACCGTCTCTCAAATCACTAATGCAGGTAATTTAATTATTCAAGCCGCCAAGTCTACTGATACCGCTGTTATCATCGTTGGTCATGTTACCAAGGAAGGTACTCTTGCCGGTCCTAAGGTCTTGGAGCATCTTGTTGATGTAGTGATAAATTTTGAAGGCGATCGCTACGGTGGCTTTAAGACTATTCGTGCTGTCAAAAACCGTTTTGGGCCTACGTCTGAGGCTGCTATTTTTGAGATGAATGGAAAAGGGTTAAGTGAAGTTCAAAACCCCTCTGCCGCTCTTCTTGCGGAACGCCAAAATACCGATGGCTCGATTATTCTTGCCACTCTTGAGGGCACACGTCCTCTACTTGTTGAAATTCAAGCTCTTTGCACTCCCACAAATTTTGGTTATCCCAAGCGCGCCGCTTCTGGCTTTGATCTTAATCGTCTCAATCTCCTAATTGCTGTCATTGAGCAGCGCACAAAATTAAACCTTAGTGATAAAGATATTTTTCTCAACGTCGTCGGTGGTATTAAAGTTAAAGATTCTGCTGCCGATCTTGCGGTTTGTCTTGCTATTGCTTCTGCTGCTGCCGGTCGCAAACTTTCAGAGGAATATGTGGTCTTTGGTGAAGTTGGTCTTGGTGGCGAGATCCGTTCTGCTTTCCGTCCCGATCAGCGTATTAATGAAGCGAAAAAGCTTGGTTTCAAACATGCTATTGCTCCCGCCACGATCCACGACCCCTTCATCATTCCAGTAAAGGATTTACGTACCACTCTAATCCAGTATGTTAATGAATAAATATATCACCGTATGAATATTTTATATACATTCTTAATCACAAAATCCTACCTAAATTCATCTCAAAATTGGGGAATTAAAATATGAGAATTTTAGGCATCGATCCTGGTACGGGTATTTGTGGATTTGGTGTAATTGAAGTCAAAAGACAGAACAGTCGGACTATTGGCCGTGCTAAGATGATTGACAGTGGTGTGATTACTACGCCAGCCCACACCCCACTCCAAGAACGTCTTCTCGATATCTATGAATCTCTCCATGAAATCATTAATTTAAACCAACCAGATTGTGTTAGTATCGAAAAACTTTTCTTCACAAAAAATATCACCACAGGTATATCTGTTGCAGAAGCTAGAGGTGTTGCTCTGCTTGTTTGTAGACAGCACCATCTTCCAACCTTTGAATATACTCCAAACGAGATCAAAAAAACTATGACCGGCTATGGCAACGCCGATAAAAAACAGATGCAAGAAATGGTTAAACTTCACTTAAATCTCTCCGAAGTACCAAAGCCCGATGATGCCGCTGATGCTCTCGCTGCCGCTATTACTCATTCGCTCATGCATCTCTGTTAATAAAATTAAAAATAGACTTCAATAAAGTCTATTTTTAAATCATAAGTATTACTTAGTAATTAATTGCACGGATTTCAAAGAAAGCCTGAGGATGTGAACAAACTGGACAAACTTCTGGAGCTTCTTCACCCACAAAAGTGTAACCACAGTTTCGACACTTCCAAACTGTCACCTTATCAGACTTAAATACTACATCATCATCGATATTTTTCATCAATTTCAAATAGCGTTCTTCATGGGTTTTTTCAATTGCTGCCACACCTTCAAATTTTGTAGCAATCTCGATAAAACCCTCTTCCCGAGCAATTTTTGCAAACTTAGCATACATATCTGTCCATTCGTAGTCTTCGCCAGCTGCTGCAATCTTTAGATTAGTTCTTGTGTCGGCCACCTTACCATCATTGAGATACTTGTACCATAATTTCGCGTGTTCTTTTTCGTTATCAGAAGTCTCAGTAAAAATTGCCGAAATTTGTTCATAGCCATCTTTCTTAGCTTGTGAAGCAAAGAATTGGTATTTTACACGAGCCTGTGACTCGCCCGCAAAAGCAGTTTGTAGATTTTTATAGGTTTCGCTGGATTTAAAGTTCTCAGCTTCAATATCAGACATATAATCCTCCTTTATTAACATAGATGTTACAATATATTATATAATACAGACTTCCGAAGCGCCAGCAGATAAGTATCAGGCAGAAAGGACCAAAGTGACAATCAAGCGCGTAATTGATAATGTTTCACATCAAGATGATACCGAAGAACAAGTGATTGAAGTTAGTCTTCGTCCAACCAGTTTTCAGGATTATGTTGGTCAAGAACGCTTAAAGCGTAATCTTAAAATCGCCATTGATGCCGTCAAAAAACGTGCTGATGGCACTTCGCTTGACCATGTTCTGCTTTACGGTCCTCCCGGTCTTGGTAAAACCACCATGGCAAACGTCATTGCACATGAACTTGGTGCTAATCTTCGTGTTACCTCTGGCCCCGCCATTGAGCGTGCTGGTGATCTCGCCTCAATCCTGACCAATCTCCAAGATGGTGACGTTCTATTTATCGATGAAATTCATCGTCTACGTCGTGCAGTTGAAGAGATTCTCTATTCTGCCATGGAAGATTACAAACTTGATATTGTTATCGGTAAGGGACCTGCTGCTCGTTCTGTCCGCCTTGATCTCCCGCATTTTACTGTTATCGGTGCTACTACTCGTACTGGTTCTCTCGCTGGCCCGCTTCGCGATCGTTTCGGTATTACCCACCGTCTGGAATATTATAAAATTCCCGAAATTGAACAAATCGTAACTCGTACTGCCGCTATTCTAAATACTAAAATCAAACCTGAGGCCACGTCTCTTCTCGCTACTCGCTCTCGCCTCACCCCTCGTATTGCTAATCGTTTAACAAAGCGTGTTCGTGATTTTGCTGATGTTAATGGTGATGGTGTGATTGATACTGAAACCGCTACTAAGGCTCTTGCTCTTCTCGAAATTGATGAACTAGGTCTTGATCCTGCTGATCGCAATATGTTGGAGTTGATGTTAGAGAACTATGAAGATCGGCCTGTTGGTCTTACCACTATTGCTGCCCTCACCGGTGATGAAACCACTACAATCGAGGATTATTATGAGCCATATCTCATCCAACTTGGCTTCATTGAAAAAACTCCTCGCGGCCGTCGTGTTACTGAAAAGGCCAAACGACATCTAATCAGTTTAAGGAATAGGCTTTAATTTGCAAAAACCACCTTTAAATGCTATAATAGCGCAAAATTAATTGGGACCAGAATATGGCAAATAACTCCAAAAAACAGCTACCGGGCATCGCTTTTGAAAAAGGTGAACATCTCGTTTTGGTAATAAAAAGAACTAAACTTATCCCTCTCGGTTTTTGGGCTGGTGCTCTTATCTGTTCAGTCATTCTGATCGCCGCGAGTATCCTCGTCAATGGTGGTAGTTCCTTTATTTTTAATCTTGACACCACTTCGAGGTCATTTTTGCTCATGATTATTCTCATTATGCTTGGTACGATCTGGATTGCCACGCTCATCTCCACACATGTCTATTCCGGCAACTGCCTCTATGTCACTAATAAACGTTTAATCCAAAATACTGTCACTTCTCTTTTTTCTAGCTCTACCAATGTAATCGATCTTATTGCGGTTGAAGACGTTAGTTTCAAACAATCCGGAATTTTTGAACATCTTTTTAGTATCGGCACTCTTCGTATGTCGACTATTGGCTCTGAAACCACCTATACTTTTGAGAACGTTGATACACCAACCGATGAGCTTGAAACTATCACTCATCTTGTTCACGTTGAAAAGGGTGAATCTTCTGACGGTTCCTGTCCTGCTGGTACACCAGCTACTGTCGTTAGCTCCAGTGCTCCCACCACTGTCGTTACTACGGAGCCAGTTACTTTTGCTAATACTAACTCAGATTCAATCTCTCCAGTTGTCGAGGTTGTTACAGCTGCTACTCCAGCTTCGTCAACGATCGAGCCAGATGTCCCTGTTACCCCTACACCGAAAAATGTTGACACTAGTAGCACTACTTTCAATACTCCTAACAATTAAACCCGTTAAAAATACCTGGATCGTTATAGCCAGGTACTTTTATTCAACATACAGTTAACGCTGTTTAAGTGCTAATCTAATTCTTTCTTCAACAGGAAGATCCCTATCAACTTTTGCAAGCGCATCGGTCGCTTCTTTCAGTGGAAAACCTAGCGCCATTAAAGCATCAAGTGCCTCATCATTTTTAGGCTGATTTTGGATTGTAACTGCTTCAGTTGCGCCATATTTCGTTGGTAATCCCACCTTATCTTTTAAATCCACAATCACGCGTTCAGCAGATTTTTTACCCACCCCCGTTGCTTTACTTACAAACGCTGTATCCGCATTTGCAATCGCATTACGTACTTCTTCTGGTTTTGCTAAAGATAAGATTGCCATCGCCGCTTTCGGTCCCACTCCATTTACGGAAATTAACATCTCAAAAATCTTTTTCGCCATCAAACTCGAGAAGCCATATAGATCTTCGGAATTTTCTCGTATCGCATGGTATGTATAAAATTTTTTCCTCTCACCTACATTGGTAGTCTCGGCATCAATCTGTGATAAGCCTATTTCATACCCCACACCGTGGACATCAACAATAATCGAATTTAAAAATTTTTCAGAAACTTCCCCCTCGATGTGTGCAATCATAGCACTATTCTACCATAGACCACCATTTTTCCTCAGACTCAGCTTATGTTTGATATAATAAACATAAAGGTATTAAAATGTCTGAATTAATTGATCAATCCCCTCATGTTGAAAATCAAGATCTTCTAGATTCTCAGGATGTTCTACCCTCATCCTCTTATCAACCTGAAATCGATAAAACATATCAAGACCCTGAGCTTGATTTGCTTGTTTCTATTTCTTCAAGTCTTCAAAAACAACTTGGATCAGGCCAAGAACATATCAGTTTGAATCACCAGGGCGATCATGAACATAAGGATAGTTACGAAAATGAAGATGATTACGAAAATGTAGGCAATGATAATAATTATGGAGAAGGTGATGGCGAATATCAGGAAGATAGCCGTGAATATGACGAAGACGATGGAGATGAGCGTGTAGAATTTCGTGATGAGCATCGTCAAATCAATCAATATCCTCTTACTCCTGAAATCTACGAGCGTTTTCCGTTTCTACATGAACTGCCTCAAGGAATCGCCGTTATGGGTGGAGTTGCAAGAAGTGCCGTCCGGCAATTTTTGACCGGCGATATCGAGCCGATTCGTGATCTTGATCTTGTGAATATTAATGACCGTGAAGGTGATCAGTCAATTACTCCAGATGATCTTGATCGGCTGTCAAAAGAGTATATGCCGGATGATTATGCTTTTGGTTATGGCATCAAGAGTGAATCTTTTGAACATTATTTTCGTACGCGCGATTTTACCATCAATCAAAGTTTAATTCTAAACGGCCAGCTTTATTTTACCGACGTTGCAAGAAATGATTTTCTTGAAAATATTATCCGCCCAACTTATTATGAACTGCCGAATTATGATAATAATCTAAGGAGCCGTCTCTTCCTCAAGGCTCTCATGATGCAAAGCGTTATTTCAGGTTTTTCTAGTTCTATTCCAACTTTAGAGGATATTCAACATGTTGATCGTATTCGCACTTTCGATATTGCTTTGATGATGAATAAGTGTATTAGTCGCGATGTCAAGACTGCCCAGAATTTTACCGCTAATCTCATCGATTGGGATCTTATTTCAGAAGAATATCTCGGCCGTCCACTCGCCGCCGCTAAAGAACTTCGCCAGTCTCTATTTAATTTCAGTTATTATCCTTCCGCCTATAAACCAAAAGAATCGGTAGAGTCTGGTGAAAAAACGGATCACGAGATTCAAGAATATTTGGACTCAATTAACTTCCGTGAATATGATCTTCCCGACTCAATGTTAGATTATCATGCCTCCGATCCAAGCATCCGGTTGGCCATTTCTGAATATGAAGAAGGTCCAACTGATCAGATTCGCTTCCAAGCAGATCAAATTAATCCCGAAGATTATTGGGAGCCAACAGAAGGCCAATATACGAGCCGAGATTTTGATTTTATTAATTCTGACGATTAGACTTAGTAATTTAAACCATCATTTTTTGAAATATTGGTAAATAAAAAATAACGAATTGCTTCGTTATTAATCTTTTAAATTCTGGTAGCACCAACTGGGATCGAACCAGTGACCTTAGGCTTATGAGTCCTACGCTCTAACCAGCTGAGCTATGGTGCCACTTGGCGGAAGGGACAGGATTCGAACCTGCGAAGCGTTAACTTGCTGGTTTTCAAGACCAGTGCCATCAACCACTCGGCCACCCTTCCGCTAATTATTTTAACAGATTATTCAGCGTTCGTAAATACGTTTGTGACGTCGTCAAGATCGTCAATTGCGTTTAAAAGTTTGTCGACTTTTTCGGCATCTTCCTCGCTTACTGGCACGGAAGTATTTGCAATGTAGCGAAGTTCTGCATTCTCTACAGAAAGACCAGCATCAATCAAGGCCTGCCTCACTTTCATTAAATCAGTCGCCTCTGTGATGATTTCGATCCCATCTTCACTTTCGTTGGCGTCTTCCGCTCCACAATCAAGAGCTGTCATCAGTGCATCTTCGCCTTTTTCGGCAATCTCGATCACACCCTTTCTTGCAAACTGAAACATCACACTTCCTGGGTCCGCCATACGCCCACCATTCTTAGAAAGTACATTGCGCACTTCCGGCATTGTGCGGTTTTTGTTGTCTGTCGCAACTTCAATAATAATACCAATTCCTGCAGGACCATAAGCCTCGTAAGTTTCCTCAATCATCGCGGCTGCACTCTTGTCGGTCGCCCTCGCAATTGCTCGTTCAATATTCGCCTTTGGCATATTCGCCTTACGAGCTTTTTCCAGTACCATCGCAAGAGTAGGATTCATCGAAGGATCACCACCGCTTCTTGCGGCAATCGCAATCTGGTTTGCAATTTTTGTGAAAGCCACGCCACGCTTTGCGTCGACAATGGCTTTTTGGCGTTTCGTGGTTGCCCATTTACTGTGTCCTGACATCTTTTGACCTTCCTGTTTTTATCATTTTCTTCTCTATATTATACCATTAAAGCCTTACAAAATCTCTACTGATTGTCGCCATTCTATCTTTTGGCAAGTTAAATTTCTTTCCCGGTTTATATTCTCTAATTGCTTCCAAAAAATCTATAATTTGAGGTCTGGTTAGCGAGATCCCTCTTCCAAAACAAATCATTCTCAAGATTTCACACATCAGTATATTCACCTCTTTCTCGCATTCTGGTATATTTAGATTATTTCCGCGCACCGTCTCCCCCGCACTACTCTTAAAAAAATCTCTCTGAAAGATTATCTCATCCCCCGAATTTTTTATAATAATTTGCTTAGATAAATCGGTAAGGTTTTTCTCGATCTCCTCACGTAAAATCTTCTGTTTTTTGGCAAGTTCTAGTAGTTGATTTTTTGTTTTTTGTTCTAATTTTCCTAAAGCTCTTCTCACTCTATTTCGTAAATAATCATCTTCAAAATTTGTTGGATCTTGTCGAAAACAGAGATGATTTTCACCAGCATAGCGTAAAATATCAGTCTTACCTATTCCGAGATCCATTAGTGGTCTTTGAACTTTTGTATTTCCAAACGGTGTTAACCCTCGCCAAAAGGTTCCACGAATCAGGTTAATTGTTATAGATTCTAAAAGGTCATCAACGTGATGTGCAGTACAAATTACACCATTATATTTATTCGCTACATGATATAAAAAATTGTATCTTTTTTCTCTGGCTTCCTCTTCGGAAACTCCCTCTCCGAGTATAATCTTCCTAGATACAAACGGCACCATCAATTCCGCACATTTCTCTTTGACAAACTTCTCGTCAGCGTCGGCCGAGTTTCTTGTTCCGTGATTAAAATGCGCCACCAAAATATTGGCCGGTTCTTTTTTGTAGAACATATCAAGTAGCACCATTGAGTCAATTCCCCCCGATACTGCCAAAATCTTTTTCACTCTTAAATTATACCAAATTCTGCTCATTCCATCTCTACCCCATATCTGTTATAATTACCTCATGAATTCAGACCACATTCGCAATTTCTGCATTATTGCGCATATTGACCACGGTAAGTCCACTCTTGCTGATCGCATGATGGAGATCACTGGTACGGTCGAAAAGAGACAAATGAAATCCCAATTGCTTGACTCCATGGAGCTTGAACGTGAAAAGGGAATCACGATTAAGTTGACCCCTGTTCAAATGCATTACAAAGGTTATGAATTGAACCTCATTGATACTCCTGGTCATGTTGATTTTTCTTACGAAGTTTCACGCTCTCTACAGGCTGTCGAATCGGCTATCCTCGTTGTCGACGCCACCCAGGGCATCCAGGCACAGACTCTCGCCAATGTTTATCTTGCTCTTGAGCAGGATCTCACAATCATTCCCGTGATCAATAAAATTGATCTTCCGGCTGCTGATGTCGAAAAAGTTTCAGGCGAAATCATTAATCTTCTTGGTTGTAAAAAAGAGGATATTATTCCGGTTTCTGCTAAGACAGGTTTAAACGTTGAAGCAGTTCTTGATGCGATTATCCAAAAAGCACCAAGTCCAAAAACTCCAATCGAATCCGAATCGACTAGTTCCACCCTCGAAACTCGTGCTCTCATTTTTGACTCCTATTTTGATGACTATCGTGGTGTTGTACTTTATGTTCGCGTCTTTAATGGCCAAATCAAAAAGAACGACAATATTTTTATGATGGCTTCCAAAATAAATGGTATCGCTCTTGAGGTTGGCGTCTTGACACCCGGTATGCAACCTAAAGATAATCTCTCCGAAGGCGAGGTTGGTTATATTGTGACTAACCTAAAAACCACTCGCGAAGCTAAGGTTGGTGACACTGTCACCCTACAGAAGAAACCTGCCAGCACCCCGCTCCCGGGTTATAAAAATGTCTTACCTTTTGTCTATGCTGGCTTCTTTCCAGTCTCTAATGACCAGTATAAAGATTTAAAAGATGCTATCGAGAAACTATCCCTCAGCGACTCCGCTTTGCGCTTTGAACCGGAAAACAGTCCAGTTCTAGGTTTTGGTCTTCGCATCGGTTTCCTCGGTCTTCTTCACATGGACATCATCAAGGAGCGTCTTGAACGTGAATTCAAATTAGATCTCGTCGTCACTAATCCGTCTACAAACTATCAAGTTCGCCTTAATTCCGGCGAGGAGCTTGAAATTAAATCTGCCTCTAATCTCCCTGACACTAGTTATATTTCCGAAATTCGCGAGCCTTGGGTCAAGGGTGAAATTATCTTGCCAGTCTCTATGATCGGCAATGTCTTGACCTTGATTGTTGAAAAACGCGGTTTGCAGAAAAATATTTCTTATCTTGAAGACCGTGCTCTTATCAATTTTGAGGCACCCATGGCCAATCTTCTTACTGATTTTTATGATCAATTAAAGTCACTTACTTCCGGCTATGCCAGCTTTAACTATGAAATTTCGGATTACCGTCCTGAAGACTTAGTACGTGTAGATTTTCTAATTGGTGGCGAACGCATAGACGCATTAGCTCTGATGTGCCATCGTTCAGAAGCTGATTCTATCGGCCGCACAATTACAAAGAAACTGAAGGAAGTGATCCCTCGCCAAAATTTCGAAGTTGCCTTGCAGGCCGCTATTGGTGCTCGTATTATCGCTCGCGAAACCATCGGCGCCTTTCGTAAAGATGTGACCGTCAAGATTCATACTGGTGACCGCGACCGCAAAGCTAAATTGCTTGAGAAACAAAAACGTGGTAAGGCCAGGATGAAACGTTTCGGTAAAATTGACATCCCTTCCGAAGCCTTTACGGTCATGCTAAAACGTGATTAGGACACACAATTGTGTAATTTGTTTTATTTCATTTAAAATGATATGCTTGATATCTTTTATCCGATAAATTCAATCAACTTCTCAATTACGGTATCATAAACTTCGTCACGGCTCTGATTTGCTGGTACTTTAATCAGCATCTTTAACTCATCGTAGTGATTAAGTACTGGTATCGTTTTTTCACGGAATTCGGCAAGTCTGGTTTTAAAAACCTCCATATTTGCATCATCAGCTCGTCCGCCACGGTCGTTTAGTTCCTTTGCTATTCTAAAACGCTTCTTTACTTCTTCCTCTGTCAGATCCAGCATAATTACTGCTTTAATTTCATGTCCACCCGCTCTTGCGGCTTCCATAATCTTATCTTCTTCACCAGACCAGCGCCCCACACTGGACAAAATCAGGGAATCATTCTGAAGTTCTTTGCGTGAAAAATAAGGCAAGATTATATCATAAAAGGTATTTGTTGGAATTAGTTTTCCATTTCCAGTCATGTCTTCATTCTGTTCCGCTTCATAGGCACGGATTATAATCCCGGAAGATAAGAATTTTGCCTGTAAATCCTCTGCAAGTCTCATTCCCACCGTATCCTTGCCACTCATTGGCAAACCAAAGATATTGAGGCTTCCCGTACCTAGCCAGTTTTTTATCATTTCTATTTTTTCATTCAAGTTCTGTCTATCCATGATTAATTATACCATGTATAGGATTTTTCAATAATGTCTCTAGTTTTCAAGTAATCATTCTGGATAAAAAACACACAGAATATCTTGCTTATGCTATTTTACTTATGTTATAATTCACAATACAAACAAAGCCTAAGGTTATTTAAAAGGGGAATATGAATCTCATGAGTAACAGTCATGCAAACACCTTTCTTCGTCTTCGTTCTAGTAAGATCTTTCATTTTATTCCCTTTTTTGTGTTCAGTCTCGTGTTTGTCTTTCTTAGCTTATTCACTATCTATCAATCTCAAACTTCGACTTTTGCAGCTCCAGGCGCTCCTGGTACGCCTGGTAACCCCGCCTCTTTATCTACCTCCGTTTCCAGCCCTGTTGTTAATTTTAATTTTAACGGCACGGAAATTCAGTCCTCAGCATTTAAGTCGTCTACAATCGCCCTCAATGTTAGCACAAACAATATAACAGGAGCTACCACTTATATTTCTAGTGTCGACGAAGATACTAGCCTAAATCCGACCGACTCTTCGGTTGCTCAAAAAATCACCAGTATTGACTCCAGTATTAGCGAAACAAGTTTTGCTCCCAAAAAGTGGGGATACCGTGCTTCAAGAACTACTCCCTCCGGTAATTTTAACCCCATATCCAAACTCAGCAGCGCTGATATTTTATACACCGAAAATAATCCCGCCACCGTCAATTACAACATTGAATTTGGCGTGAAATCTGGACCAGACCTCTTATCTGGGTCATATACAAAACAAATCTTATTTTCTTCAATAACTAATCATGTCCCTACCTCAACAACCTTTATACGAGGTCATGACTTTAATAATACTCTTATTAGTTTTGGCTCTCCTGGCATCGTTAAATCTTTTAAGCATTCCACTTCTGCCCCTCCCGCTGGCGCTAATACCAAGATTGTCTCTACCGCGGATTCTGACGTTCCCGCCTATGTTTGGTATGATGCCGCTAGTCAATCTATCCTCTGGTATAGCGATGCGGACACTGCTTATGCCAATGAAGATTCGAGCTATATGTTCAGTGATCTTGGCAATAATTACTCCGATATAAGTCTTATTGATACAGCTGGTATAAATACTAGTCGTGTCAAAAACATGAGCCATATGTTCCATAACGGTAAATGGTTTATTAAGAAAATTAATCTTGCTGGCTTCGATACTAGTAACGTTACAGATATGAGTTATATGTTTGCCACCTTTTCCGCTAATCCAAGTTGGTCCACTGATCCTATAGATTTGTCAAGCTTTAACACTAGTAAAGTCACTAATATGCAAGGTATGTTTTCTGGTTCTTATCTTTCATCTATCGATATCAGGCACTTCGATACTAGTAACGTCACTGATATGAGCTATATGTTTAATAATTTACACAAAGCTACTTCTCTCGATCTCTCAGGTCTTAATGTTAAAAAAGTTAATAATATTCAAAATATATTTTTTAGTAATAGTAATAGCAAACTTCAATCTCTTAGTCTTGCTGGCTGGGAGCTCGATTCTATTACATCTATGGGTGGTTTATTCAATAATCTATCTGAACTTACAAGTCTCAACCTGAATGGTTTCACTACAAAAAATGTTACTAATATGAGCTATATGTTTTTTGGCACAAAGAAGCTCGCTAACCTTGATCTTTCAAGTTTTGATACTAGCAATGTAACCAACATGGCTGGTATGTTTCAAAGCATGGAATCTCTTACCATCCTTAATCTTTCCAATTTCAATACTAGTAATGTTACCGATATGAACAATATGTTCCGCGATAACTTTGCTCTCAAAACTCTTGATCTTTCAAGTTTTGATACTAGCAATGTAACCAACATGGCTGAAATGTTTAGACATGATGGAGCTATCTATCCGCTAGACGTTTCCAGCTTTGACACACGTAAGGTTACTGATATGACCAATATGTTCTATTCAACTCTTATGTCTCCCGAAAATTCCACTCTTGACATTTCAAATTTCGACACAAGAAGTTTAGTTTCCGCTGCTGGTATGTTTAATTATACGAAAGCAAAAACTATCTATGCCTCTAATAAGTTCACTGTAGCTCATCTCTCTCCATCACCCACTGCAATGTTTATGACTAACGATAATCTAGTCGGAGGAAACGGTACTGCTTACGTTTGGCCAAATTACACCTCAGCATATGCCCATATTGACGCCCCCGGCAATCCTGGCTATTTCACTCAGAAACCTTAAACCAAACTCATAAAGCAGTCTACCCATATCCTTTAAGGTATATATCGCCAGATGATCACATTTTTGGCACTCTTGTATTTTGAGTGCCAAAGCGCTATAATAAACCTTAGAAATTATGGAAGATCAGTCACAGATTCATCTTACCGAACGTCAGAAGGCTATTCTTTTTGCTATTATCGAAGAATATGCCGAAATGGCCACTCCTGTTGGCAGTGTTACTCTCGCCAAGCTTTTTGATGTTTCTAGTGCTACTATCCGTGCTGAAATGGCCAGGCTCGAGGAACTTGGTTTGATCGCCTCTCCACATACTTCTGCTGGCCGTATCCCCACCGACGCTGGCTACCGTTTTTACGTTAACGCTCTAGTCGAACGTGAAAACAGTACTACCACCATTGATCTCTCCAGGCCTTCTTCTATCGCTAGTTCTTTTATGCCACTAAACTCCGATGATTTCACTAATTCCATCGATGACTATTTTGATGGTTCTGATAGTCTCCTTCTTGATCCACCATATCATCGTCTCGTCCCTAATCGGGCTCTCTCCTCTGGCCCTCAAGACAAAAATCGTAGTCTTCACGCCCTTGAGGTTCGCATCAACGCCCAAAATCAAATCGAATATGCTATTCGCACTGCTGTTGATATGCTGGTCGAATTGACTGGTAATCTTGGCCTCGCCACGATCGGCAACCAGCTCTACCTCTCTGGCATCTCTAAACTCTTTTCTCAACCTGAATTCACGGATTATCAGCGCATCCAGAACGTTTCACAATTGTTAGATAATCTTGAACCATGGCTCAAAGAAGCAAAGCCTGGTCAGCCCCTCAATATTTTTATTGGCGAAGAGAATCCGATTGGTAAAAATTCTGATGTCTCTCTTATTATTAGTAAATTCCGCTCTCCCTATTCCGATTCTAGTTATATCGGTATTCTCGGTCCTACCCGTCAAAACTACGCCCAAGTTATGAGTCTTGTCCGCCACGCCGGTCAATATTTAGAGAATATGTATTAAAAGAAAGGAAAAAATGAACAAGCATCAAACCACACCCCAAGATCATTCAGAGGACCGCCCCCTAAAGGATCATCCTCATTTCCAGTCCGCCACTCAAACTTCTGCCACACAAAACCAGTCACAAGAGCTTGAAAAACTTGCCTTACAAAATGCTGAGCTCATTGGTGATCTTCAGCGTACTCGTGCAGATTTTGAAAATTTCAGAAAGCAAGTTGATCTCCAAAGGGAACAAGCTAAAAATGTGGCCAAGTATGCCACTGTGAGTAAATTTTTACCCCTCATTGATGATATGTCTCGTGCCATCAAAGCTCATCCCGATTTACTTTCTCCAGTTCAAAAAACTCTCGACAAGACCCTAAAGTCCCTCAACCTCTCTCTTATCGATTCTAACGTCGGCACTGCTTTTAATCCTGAATATCATAACGCCATCTCGATGGATGATGGTGAAGGTGAAAAAGAAGTCATTGCCGAGGAATTGATCCCAGGCTATCTCTATGAAGGTCAAGTTTTGCGTGCTGCTATGGTTCGCGTCAAACATCAATAACCATCTTGTATCTCACATCACTTCTTTCATTCATGCTATAATAAGCATATGAATTATCCACAAAATAAATTACAGCGCACTGCCGAACGCATCCGTGCCTGTAATTACCTCACTGTTACTCAAATTTTCCTCAAAGATAACTTTCTTCTTGAGCGACCACTAAGTTTTGATGATATTAAGCCACGTCTCCTCGGACATTGGGGCACTTGCCCAGGTATTAATCTTGTCTATTCTTGTATGCGCAATATTTTTGCTGATCAAAAGGAGAATACCGTTTTTGTCCTCGGTCCAGGACACGGTTTTCCAGCTTTACAAGCCAACCTTTTTTATGACGGCGATCTTGCCGTAGTCGATCCGACCCTGTCTCGTGATTATGCTGGTCTTGCCAAAATTTCCGAGCTATTTTCTCGCATCGGCGGCTTTCCGTCTCATGCTAGTCCCTCTGCCCCCGGCGTGATTTGTGAAGGTGGTGAACTTGGTTATTCTCTTGCTACCGCCTATGGTTATTGTCTAGGACATCCTGAGCGTACGGCCATTGTACTGCTTGGTGATGGTGAATTTGAAACCGCCACTACTCTGGCTAGTTTAAATCTCAACGATCTTCTGTCTTCTCCGAATAATGGTAAAATTATCCCTGTCTTACATCTCAATGGTTACAAAATCTCTGGTCCAACCGTTGCCAGTCGTCGATCTGCACATCAGTTAAACGAACTAATTCGTGGTTTTGGTTTTCAACCTATTCGTATCGAAGAGCGTCTTAGTCCAGTTGATACTGAAGAGCTTGATATTGTTGATTCCTTTGATGACGACGAAGAAGATTCTGACTCTTCTTCCTTTGAGGCTGTTGAACATAAGATCACTGACCTCATTCGTGAAGAATATGACGATCAAGATCAAGACACTGCACGCACAGCCTTTGAGTTGACGTATCAGGATACAGATCTGATTATTCAAAATCTCATCACTGATCTTGACGCGGCGCTCTTACAAGCTAAACAGAGCCAAAAACCAGTCTTTATCATCCTCGAAACAGAAAAAGGCCTCACTGGCCCACTCATTGCTGAAGATTTAAAAGTTCGTGGTAATTTCAAGGCTCACCAGGTTCCTTTGCCAAAAGCTAAATCTGATGAAACCGAACTTCGCGCCCTAGAAGCCTGGCTACGCTCATATCATTTTGAAGAATTATTTAACCGTGAGAAAGGTTTTATTCATGAATAATTTTAATCCCGGCTCCGCCAAGAAATCTATCGCCAAAGTATTTGGATCGAAACTTAAACAACAGGCTGAGCAGGATCAGGCTTTCTATCTGTTTAGTCCTGATGAGACCACCAGCAATAAATTAGATGAGATTTATCAAGCCACTAGTCGTGCTTGGGGTGTCTCCCTTCCGCAAAAAAAGTGGGATCTTCCTGAGTCTCCCGACGGACGTATTGTTGAGTTACTTTCTGAAAATGTTCTCTTTTCCGTCATGATCGGTCATTTGCTCTCCAATGAGCCAGCCGTGATGACTAGTTACGAGGCATTCTTTACCATCATTCTTTCTCAGATTATCCAACATCTCAAATTTTTGGAACAATCTGAAGAGGTTCAGTGGCGACCAAAGTACCCATCAGTTAATCTTTTAAGTACTAGCACTTGTTGGCGTCAGGATCACAATGGTTTTTCTCATCAGTCTCCAATTTTGATCTCCTCATTACTAGACCGTCCGGGTAATCACGTAAACTGTTTCTTTCCAGTTGACACTACGGCCGTAGATCCTTGTTTTGATTTTCTTATACAATCTAGGAACCAGGTCAATCTCGTTACTTTTAATAAGACCGAAGAGCCAATTTGGCAAACCAAAGCTGAGGCAAAACAGAATTTTCTAGCTGGTTGCAGTCTTTTTGAATTTATCTCTAATAAAAATACTGCAGGTGATTTTGATCATCTCTTTGTTACCGCCGGTGATATTGCTACCCGTGAATCCGTCGAGGCCATCAAAATCCTGCGCCAGGATCTACCAGAAATGCATTTTGGGCTCATTAACGTATCTTCGCTTACACATGGTGCAATCGGTACAACTACTCACCCTCTTTCTCAGACAGATTTTGATCATCTCTTCGGGCAGTCCGCTCCGATTACGGCCAATTTCCATGGCTATCCAAATACTTTTACGGATATTCTCAGTAATTACACTGATAAAAAACGTATCAAGAGCCACGGCTTCGAGGAACAGGGAAGCACCGTTACGCCTTTTGCCATGCTCACCATGAATCATGCGTCAAGGTTACATCTCGCGTTAGACGTCGTGATTCTTCTTGGTCGCTCAGATCTTATCGAAAAGTATCAAAAACAACTAGAGTTTTACAATTCTTACGCTCTCGAGCATGGCATCGATCATCCTGAGCTCGGTATTGATAATTAATTGGTTTTAATCGTTCGCAAAAAACTGATTATCTTTTACGACCACGCCCCTTCACGAAACCCATTCCTGGCTTACTTGTTTCAGCAATTTTTGCGAACGTCATTCGGCCTGAACTGGTTTGAAGAAAACGTACAAATTCAACTTCGATAATTTTACCAATCTTTGAGGAAGCTTCATCCACCACCACCATCATTCCGTCCGGCAGGTATCCGACACCTTGTTTTGGATTGCTCCCCGCCGCCACGATTTTTAATTTAAGCCTCTCTCCCGGAAGATAATCTGCTCGAAGTTCCATCGCTAGATCATTAATATTAAGTACATCAATACCAAGTGTTGACGCCACTTTCCCTAGGTTATAATCATTTGTCATGATCAGTCCATGATTTTCTTTTGCTAATTGGATTAAGCGATCATCTACCGGCGTGCGATCTAGTGGATCCGACAGAATTACTACATCAACATGAACAACTCTTTCAAGCTCTCTAACAATATCAAACCCAGCCCTCGCGCGGTTTCTTTTTTCGGTGTCTTTACCGTCCGCAAGAAGTTGCATCTCGCGTAGTACGCTACGAGGAATAATCAATACACCGCCAAGAAAGCCAGTTTTTGCTACATTTAAAATCCTTCCGTCCATCAAAGTTGAAGAATCAATATAGATTTTACGATTTTGTCCGTAGTAATTAAAGCTCTTTTTGAAAGAACGTACTGCTAAAAACGAAGTCTGCAGGAATATCACTACCACTAATATTAAAATAATTTCAGTCATATAAGTATTATATCATTTTGAATAAATCGACACTACATCACTTAAGTTTTACTCCATAAGTAGCTTATCATATAAAAATAAATATCTCATATATGAGATATTTATTTTCTTTTAACTAATAACTTTTATTCGACACCGCCTGGATAGTCAGTCACTCTCATCTTTACGATACCGTTCTTATCCGCCGGTTCAAGACTTGTCCAAGGTGTGGTTGAAAAACCAGTTTCGCCATATCCATAGGTCGTTCCATTCTGGACTCCGCCGATATAGCCTGATCCACCACCCGCACCAGCACAAGTCTGGTGTTCGTCATAAGCTCCTTGTCCGGTAAACCCACCTGCCCATCCGCCACCGGCACCCGGTCGACCTAAAATTGCATTAGCTATTTTTGGGTAAACATTTGCTGGAACTGGGGCAGACGCTCCGAATCCTGATCCTCCCCCAGTTGTTTGTGTACCGCCAGTCCCAGAGAAAAGACTACTATAATTCGGGTCTGATGTTGATCCAAGATACTTACTTTGTCCACCCACAGTGCCACCGCCGTGCCCACCTCTAAAGCAGAGTGAACCACCTGCTCCACCCCCGGCTACCAGTATTCTTTGTTCTAAGCGATAGAACTTTATGCTAGTAATATCCGCTACTTGATTTGTTGTTTTAACTTTTAGACGAATTTCTATCGCTGGTCCAGGGTTACCGCTAGGAAGATGGGTAGCTGCTGGTGAACCAACAGGGTAATTAAAATACACTAAGATGTAGTCGCCAAATTTCTGATAATACACATCGGGTAGATAATGGTAACCAAAATCATAATAAGCTAGTAAGCCCTCAAAATCTGCATCTGGCAGATTAGTTGTTTTAATTACCGCCTGATACGTTCCATTCTCGAGGTTAGCCCATGGACCGACATTAAGCAAGGCGTCTGAAGGATTACCTCCTGGAGCATATCTTAGATTGTGATATGGCCCATGATCATAGACATCCGGCCGAATATCACTACCTCCACCGCCTCCACCGGCTCCCCAATCGTTTAGAGTCGTCCCCTTTACTAAAAGTCCCGTTGATCCGTTGCCTCCACCGTTAAAACCACCCTTTGCGTTGTACCCGACCGTGGTTCTGTCGTTGCCGGCCTGTCCTTTACCCCCGACAAAAACCATTGTCTTTTCGCCTTCAGTAAAATCCTTATATCCGGCTGAATACCCGCCTTTTCCTGAAAGGAAATTCTCAGGCGATCCATACCAATATCTAGCCGCTTGTGCTGCTGTACGGTCGCCTCCGTTTGCACCCATCGCTTCGATAAAATATTTTCCTTGAATTGGCGCAACCATCTCTTGTGGTGTACCAGTGTAGTGGAACGTTGATTCAGCTGCAACAAACTCTACGGCATTTTGTTTTGAATAAATATAACCATAAGGTTTAGTTTCCACCACCATTTCCGCCTTTTGTCCAGGCTGAAACCTCGGACTAGCAGTACTAAAATCAGCAATACAATTAAAGGTAAAACCATCTCTGCTTGATTCCGCATCGTCCGTTTGAGGTTCACAGTTCACTCCACCCACGGTAACCTTATATCTTTTTATGTAATTTACTCGATGATAAGTATCCTGATCATTTTCGATTAGGGGAACCTGAATTCGGAACTTATGTTTAAGTTTCTTTCCTGCACTGTTAGTCACCGTATCTCCGTTTGCCAGTAACGGTACTTTTGCATTTTGTACTTCTTTTATTGGGAACTCGCCCGTAACACTTGAGTTTACCACCGCAGAATAGACCAAATATGCTCGATACGTTCCAGGTGGTGTATTGCCATCAACTTTCACCCCATAATCAACCGCAACTTTGTTGTTGGTTATTGGCCCGTTACTCTCTGATACTAAACAGCTATTTGAAAGAGTATTAAAGTCGCACAGTGGAATTACATAATCCAAGCCGTTCTTTTTTAGAAAAATACCCCAAGTATTAGTATTTAAATCTGATTTTTGAACTGGTGCGTTAGTTTGGTTATCATAGGGAATTTCATGCACAGGAGCATTAGTTCTAAGTCCCGCATTCTCGATTGAAACGTACATTTTATAACCAGTCACTGAGTTCGTTGAAATAGAAACATTTGCATCAGTTCTCACTAGTTGCCCCATATCGGATCCATTAAGCGTGTAATTTACTGATTTTGGAAGTGTGATACTCGCATAATATCCCTCAGTGGAAATCAATGACGGTGGAGTATTAGTTGGGCCATATGTTACTACTGCATATGTACTTGAATAAGCTAATAAGGAAATTATGAAAGTTACAAGACACCCCAACAAGAAAAAGATTGGCATCATATTCTTACCAATCGATCTTTTCGTGGATTTCTTTATTGCTTTCATTCTACTTTTATTATTCTTACAACTTTTAGAAAGATAAACATTATCATTATAAAGTAATCCAAACTTAAAATCCACTTTTTTCTGCTCTTTTTACTCTATTTTTTGCAAAAAAATATAAAAATATTTCAGTTGCTCTAACTAAAATACAAGTGTATAATTATGATAAATTGTCAATAAAATGGAGGACAGGGTGGTTAATACTGGTAAGGATAAAGAAAAAACCGCTATGGAAAAACAGGGAAAAATAACAAAATCTAATGGTGATCCCCTAGCTAGACGCTCGATTAGCCATTCACAGAAATCTGAAGCAAAAGCTCCAAAGCGTTCGATTTTTCACAAAAAAGATCAAAAAATGAATCTATACTCATCCCTCATTTACCGTTCTCGTGCTAAAAAAGAAGCAAAAGCCCGCAAAGCCGCTGAAGAGCTAGCAAAGCTTCCCAAAGATCCGGTCAAACGTTTCTTTGCTAGGCTTCATCCTAAGCGTGTTTTTCGTTTCATTTTCTCAAAAAAAGGTCTTTTCTTCTTCCTCAAATCTGCTGCCATTCTTTTTCTGATCTCTGTTATTGCTATTGGTGGTCTCTTTCTCTATTATAAAAAAGATCTCGATGAAATTCGTCTTGATCAGATGAAGGTTTCTGGCACTGTTAATACTTATCTTGATCGCAATGGTCAAGTTCTCTGGGAAGATAAAGGCGATGGTGACTATCGTCTTGTTGCCGATGGCGAAAATATCGCTACTTATATGCGCCAGGCCACTGTTGCTATCGAGGATCGTGAATTTTATAATCACCCAGGTGTTAATTTCTTCGCTCTAATACGTGCTGCCATCTCTACGGTCACCGGTCATGGCGTGCAAGGTGGCTCGACCTTGACCCAACAGCTAATCAAACAAGTCTATTTCTCTGATGAAGCCAGTAACCGTACTGTCTCCGGTCTTCCTCGTAAAATCAAAGAGATGATCCTCGCTCTTGAACTCGAAAAAATGTATTCTAAGGAACAGATTATTACGATGTATCTCAACGAATCTCCATACGGTGGTCGTCGTAATGGTGTCGAGAGTGCTGCTCAGGCCTACTTTAAAAAATCTGCAAAAGAGCTCACTCTTGCTGAGTCTGCTCTTCTCGCTTCCATCCCCAACAACCCTTCCTACCTCAGTCCATATAATACCGCCGCTAATAATGCTCTTATTGCCAGGCAACATAAAACCCTCGATGTTATGGTTAAAATGGGTTATATTACTGAAGATCAGGCCAATGAGGCCAAGAAGGTTAATATTCTTGACGAAATTCAGCCCGAAGCTAATCGCTATACAAATATTAAAGCCCCTCATTTCGTCCTTGAAGTTAAGAAACAACTTGAAGCAAAATATGGCGTCAAAACCATGCGTGCCGGTGGCTTTACCATCAAAACCTCTCTCGACCTTCGTGCCCAAGAATACGCCGAAGCTGCTGTTGCTAACGGCGCTAAATTAATGAAACGTAACGGTAGTGATAATATTTCACTTTCCTCAGTTGATGTTGAAACCGGACAGATTATTGCCATGGTCGGATCCGCTGATTGGCATAAACCAGTCTATGGCGAAGTTAATGCTGCTACCGCTCTCCTCGAGCCAGGCTCAACCATCAAGCCAATTCTCGATTATGCTCCACTTTTTGCTCAGCGTGAAGGTATTAACTATGGTGCTGGCTCTATTCTTAAGGATGAAAATATTGATAAATATTACTGTGCAGGTTCTACTGGCAATTGTATGCTTCGTAACTACTCGGGCGCTTTCTATGGAAACATTCCAATTCGCAAAGCCCTCGCCAACTCTCTAAATATTCCAGCCGTCAAGGCTCTCTATATTAATGGTATCGAGAATAGCCTCAAAGTTGCTCATGACCTCGGTGATCTTTCTTACTGCACTGATGCTTCCTCTGGCCTCTCGATCGCTATCGGTTCCGGTTGTAACGTTCGCCCGATCGAGCATGCCAATGCTTATGCTTCTCTTGCCCGTGGTGGTATCTATAAGCCACTCGCCTACGTTCTAGAAGTTAAAAACTCCTCTGGTGATGTGGTTGAAAAATGGGAAGATACTGCTGGTAAACGTGCTCTTGACGCACAGGCCGCCTATATGGTTACAGATATTCTTGGTGACGCTAATGCTCGTACCATGGTCTGGGGCTCTCTTGCCCGGGCTAAAGGCTTTGTCGTACCAGGTGTTTGGACCGCCACTAAAACTGGTACCACTACCACCGCCAACTCTGCTATTACTAAAGACTCACTTATGGCTTCTTATTCATCTGCTGTTTCTACGGTAGTTTGGAATGGTAATCACGATGGTTCTGGTCTCTGGAATAGCTCAAACGACATCGTTCGCACTGTAATCAGTGATTATATGGCTCCAGTTCACACCCAAGTTTACGCTGCCGACGGCAAATGGAAATCTGGCGACAAGCCAGCTCAACCTGCCGGTATGCAAACACTCACCGTTAACGGTATCACTGACATTTGGCCAAGCTGGTTCAACAGCAAAAACAACGGCATTCAAAAGGAAACTATTAAATTCAACAAGTTCACCAAGAAGAAAGCTAGCAGTTGTACTCTTCCTGCTCTTACTGTTGATGTTGAAATTACTTACTCAATCGACCCAATTTCTAAGAATAAAACCTATGCCACTGATCCAAACGGCTATGATCCAAACACCGAAGATGACTGTTCCTATACTCCGCCATCCGTCTCCTTCAGCACCCGCACTATTGCTTCGTCTACACAATTGAAGTTTACGGTCACCGCTGGTTCTGCTTCTTCCATGAGGTACACAATCTCAGTGGACGGCACTGTTGTTAAAAATGGTTCTGCCTCTTCCGGCCTCAATGATCCAAGTTACACTATGACTGGTACTGAATCTACTATCACCGTTACCCTAACTGATGATAAGGGCTATGAGACTACCGATACGATCACACGCCCGTAATCCTTGGCATCTCTCAATATAAAATAATCAACAGAGTTAAAAATTGAAACCGCGCTCTCTGTGCTACAATAAGGATATGAAATTATCCGAAGAATTAGCTTGGCGCGGTTTTGTCGCCGAAAACACAATTAAAAATTCTGCAGAAATCGATCAGCGAGAACATAAAAAATTCTATTTCGGCGCTGATCCTTCTGCCGACTCTCTCACTATTGGTAATCTTGCTGCGCTTATGATGTGCGCCTGCTTTGTTCGTCACGGATATCAGCCTTATCTTCTTGTTGGTGGTGCAACCGGTCAAATCGGTGATCCTAAAGAAAATGGTGAACGCGATCTCAAGACGATCGAGGAAATTGAACACAACAAGGATTGTATTAAGAAGCAGATGGAGTTCATCATCAGCCCAGACGGTGCGGCTAATACTTTAGGCGACGGTGATCCTACTAATGATCACTATGAACTTACTATGGTTGACAACCTTGATTGGTTTAAAAATATCAACTATCTAGATTTTCTCCGTTCTATTGGTAAGAATTTCTCCATGACCCAACTTCTTGACCGTAAATTTATCCAAAATCGCATCGGTGAAGGCGGTTCCGGTATCTCTTATGCTGAATTTTCTTACACTCTTATCCAAGGTTATGATTTTCTTCATCTCTACCGTACTCACGGCATTGATCTTCAACTCTGTGGTGCTGATCAATTTGGTAACGCCTCTACTGGTGTCCATTTGATCAAGCGTCTCGAGGGTGGTCGTGCCGATGTTTGGTCAACTCCACTCGTTATTGATCCGGTCTCTGGCCGTAAGTTTGGTAAATCTGAAGGTAACGCTGTTTGGCTCGCTGGTTCTGATAATGGTTCTGGCAACTTCACTTCCATCTTTGACTTTTATCAATTCTGGCTCAATCAAGCTGATGAAGCTGTTGAATATCTAATTAAGATTTATTCTGTACTTGATAAATCAGCCATCGATCAGATCATTTCTGAACATCGTGCTCATCCTGAACAGCGCATTGCTCAAAAAGCTCTGGCTAAAAGCGTTACTGAAGTTGTTCATGGTAAGAAATCTGCAACTGCCGCCATACTTCTCACTGAACTTCTCTTTGGTGATCGCCGCTTAGAGACTCTTTCTGAATCTGAAGTTGAATCAATTTCTCTTCTGCTCCCTACCATAAAGCTCACAGATAAATCTGGGTCCGTCTTACTTCTAGATGCACTCACTGAAACTGGTCTTTGTTCTTCTCGCTCCGAGGCAAAACAGTTAGTTTCTGGTAATGCTATTTCAGTTAACGGTATTAAGGTTACAGATTTAAACTTTGAAATCAACACTCTCTCCGTCTTAAAGCGTGGTAAGAACAAGTTTGCCCTTATAAAATAGCTATCTTCTAGTAGTCTAGAGGAAATTTACGTCTCTTTTGTTTTAATAATCTCTTTTCTTGAGATAGCATTTTTGCCTTTGTGAATAAAAACTTCTCCTCATGCTTGAAAAAACTACGAGTTCGGCTATACTTGAGATAAGAGAGCGAGGTAAGGATTATCTATTCTTCTGTAGAGAGAAAGATCGCAATTATGTTGCCGGTCAAATTAATTAATTCTAAATAAAGGACAAACTATGGCAAAAGAACCAAAAGAAACCAAAGAAAATTCTGTACAAGATGGCAAATCTGAAGCATTGAAACTTGCCATTGCTCAGATCACCAAACAATTCGGTGATGGTTCCATCATGAAGCTTGGTGAAAATCATAACGTGAATATTGAGTTAATTCATTCCGGTTCACTTTCACTAGACCTTGCCCTCGGGGGTGGCTATCCAAAGGGTCGTATTATTGAAATTTATGGTCCTGAGTCTTCCGGTAAAACCACTCTTGCTTTGCACGCTATTGCTGAAGTTCAAAAAACTGGTGGTCAGGCTGCTTTCATCGATGCCGAGCATGCTCTTGACCCATCTTATGCTGAAAAAATTGGTGTCCAGATCGACAATCTCTTAATTTCTCAGCCAGATAATGGGGAACAGGCTCTTGAAATCTGTGAAACCCTTGTTCGTTCCAATGCTGTTGATCTGATTGTTGTTGACTCCGTTGCTGCGCTTACTCCAAAAGCTGAAATTGATGGTGATATGGGAGACGCTCAGATGGGCCTACAAGCACGTCTTATGTCTCAGGCTATGCGTAAACTTACGGCCATTATTTCAAAGTCCAAAGCCACCGTCATCTTTATTAACCAGATTCGCATGAAACTTGGTGTAATGTTCGGTAATCCAGAAACTACCACCGGTGGTAACGCACTTAAGTTCTATGCTTCGGTTCGTGTCGATATTCGCCGTATTGGTCAAATTAAAAATGGTGAAGATATTATTGGTAACCGCACTAAAATCAAGGTAGTCAAAAATAAGATTGCTGCACCGTTCCGTACTGCCGAATTTGACATTATGTACAATGAAGGAATTTCAAAAACTGGCGATGTACTCGATCTCGCTGTTCAGTATGGCGTTCTCGATAAAGCCGGTGCCTTCCTGAAATATAACGGTGAGACTATCGGCCAGGGACGCGAAGCTGTTAAACGTCTCTTTAAAGAGAATCCTGAGCTCTTCGCCGAGATTGAAGAAAAAGTTCGCGCCAAAGCTGAGGAAGGCCAAAAATAATCTTCACTAAAAGATATGCCAACTGTTACTAGTTTGCGTGGTGCCGTTCGTGATACCCATCGCATCAATATCTTCATTGATGGTAAGTTTAGTTTTTCATTAACCCTTACTGAGCTTGCTGATACAAAACTTCATCAAGGCCAGGTTTTGACCGAAGCCGAAATTGAAAAATTACGTAATCTTTCTGGACTTGGCAAACTATATCAAAGTACTCTTGAGTATTGTTTTTCGCACCCTCATTCCAAAAAAGAGATTATTGATTATCTCAAGCGTAAAAAGATTCGTCGTGATTTGGATTGGAAACGCTTTGAAGAGCACCAAACCAAATTACAGAACGATACCGAATATGCCTCTAAAGTTAAAGAGATCCGCCAACACACCAAAGAGCAAAATCGGAAAATTCGTGAAATTGATTTTACTGAAAATAATACTTATGAATATCGCGGATCCAAGAGGGCTAATCTCCCCACGAAACCAGCCAATCGTATCAGTACAGAGATGATCCAGGAAGTTATTTCGCGTCTTGAATCTCAAAACTATATCAATGATCAGGAATTTGCTCGCTATTTTGTCGAAAATCGTCACCAAAATAAGGGAATTAGTACAAAACGCCTTGTTCAGGAGTTGAAAACTAAGGGAATTAGTGACGAAAATATTGAGCAGGCCATGTTTAATAGTGAAACTGGTAGTTTTCTTAGAGATGAAGAAGTTGAACTTGAAAAAATGATCAAAAAACAGCTCAGAAAAACTTCGGATCGCCAAAAAATCATCGCTTACCTTGCGCGTCAAGGTTTTTCATATGATTTAATCAAAAGTAAACTTGATCAATTTCTTAACTCAGAAGACGAACATTTCTAAATAAATCCTTCTTACTTACGGATAGAAGTATTATTTTCTCGCGCAATATATTTCCCGTCCTTAAACGGATTCACAAAATTAGGTACAAAGTCCAAAGTCCCTGACTTTTTCATGATTGTACTCTCTTCGCTTTTGACAATAATTTCATTATCGTTGATCTCATGTATCTCCGAGCGACCAATCACTAATTCCGGATCAATCAGTGCTTTATAGATAGGTCTCTTAACAATCAGTTGCATAACCTGAAAATCATCAGTCGTCACCATAAAATCTTCCACTCGCCCCAGCATTGTTTTCTTTTTGGTGACCACTTTCATGTTTTCCAGGATAAAACCAAGCTCAATAGTTTCTTTTAGCTTTATTACGTCATTTTGTTCGATAAATTCTTCATCCGAATCCACAATCATACCCATTTTGGAAAATTCTCGCACACTAGTCACATCCAAAAATAAGCGCTGTTTTGATGATACTGCACTAATCTCAAAGGCGACTATTTTTAAGAAATTAGGATCAACCACTAAAGCTTTCACTTCCGCAATTCTAGAAGCCGTATGTAAACTCAGAATAGGATAATTTAAAAGTTTTGAGCCTTCGATTAACATAAGCTAATTATATCATATCACTATAAAACGCCAAGAATTCCACGTAACGCATATTCGGTATCTTTGTGGTTTCGTACTGTGATCGTCTCAATCCCCATTTCAAGTACTGGATAATCATTGCCACCTGGTTGCGTCATGTCTCCAAAATACAGAATATCCTCACGAAGAATCCCCAGCTCTTCCATCAAATGTGTCATTCCAAAGGCCTTATTCATACCAGGCTTTACAGCATTAATACTAGTAGTTCCGCCAATTTCAAACATAAAATTTGGGGCCAGTTCCTTAGCTTTTGCCACAATTTTCTTGCGCTTCCTACAATCTGGGTCCCAGGCATATTTTTCTTCCGTACCAGCCATCTGTCCCAATGCTGAAAAGGTCACTTGCGACAAACGGTTTTCAATAATTTCATCTCCAGGTTTTAATTTATCACCCTCCCAGAATCCAAGTTCTTTAGCTGCTTGTTCAATCGCCCTCGAAATCAAACTAATTTCTTCATTATTTAATGGATAGTTATAGATTAACTCCCAATTTTTTGGATCATATTTACTACCATCGTTACCGTTTGCGAGCGGCGAGTATCGATAATATTGTGTACCTTGAGCCACAAACAGATGCAGATGCTGAAGTTGTGCTGGAGTTACTTCGGCTACCTCAACCAATCGATCGACAATCTGAATTAAAAATTGATCGAACTTTTGTCCAGAAATTGGGCAAATCTCAAAATTATTCAAACATTCCGTCAGTAGCGCCGCAATCTCCTCTGGGATCGGTGTTTTTGCGATATTCAAAGTTTGATCAATATCAAATGCGAGAACTTTTTTCATTTTTACTCCTTTAATGTCATCATAACCGACAAAAAACCAAAAGTAAATCTAAAAATGCTATAATAAACTTATGAAAACATACGTGATGGGTAACTGGAAAATGAACTTAACAGTCGGAGATTCTTCAATTTACCTTCAACGACTTCTTAAAAAGATTAAACCTTCGCGTGGTCTTGAGATTATTATCGCTCCAAGTGCCATCTCTCTTGCCTCTTTATCTCTTCAGCTTGAGCGTAACAAGTCCAAGATCAAATTAGCCGCCCAAAACTTTTATCAAAAAGATTTTGGGGCTTATACCGGCGAGATCTCAATTGCTCAGCTTCGCGGTGTCGTTTCTTATGCCCTAGTCGGTCATTCCGAACGTCGTTTTATTTTTGGCGAAACCAATAAAGATATTAGTCAAAAAGTTGCCGCCGCGATCCGTAGTGGCATCACTCCCGTACTCTGTATTGGCGAAACCGAGAATCAACGCAATTTTGGCGAAACCAAGGATGTTTTAAGAGATGAATTACTTGGCGGTTTATCCGAAATTGACACTGAAGATGTTAAAAAATGTCTTATCGCCTATGAGCCAGTCTGGGCTATTTCCAGTACCAAACAAGCTCGTCCAGCCACCCCTGATGAAATTGCCACCTCTATTCAATTGATTAAAGAACAGCTCATCGATATCTATGGGCAGGAAACTGCAGAGCAGATCCCGCTCCTCTATGGGGGAAGTGTTAATCCGAATAACGCCGGTGCTTATCTTACTATCCCTGGTATTAACGGTGTTCTTGTCGGTGAATCCAGTCTAATTTCCGACAATTTTAACGAGATTATTGAAACTGCTAAGCGTGTTCGTGAATAAACTTAAGCTATTTGTGAAAAATATTAAAAATCGAGTATAATATATAAGAGTATAGATAAAACTTATGCAAGACGAATCAAGAACTCCAATCAAGATTTCACAGCCAAGAATGGCGCAGTCAAGAACGATAAAATCTCCAGCTTCTTACAGACGCATGGATTTTGCGCCCGTCCGTACTACTTCTCGTTCTACTTCTGCACTTCCCACCGACCGCGATCTTGAGCGTCATCGTATTGCTAAACAAGAAATGCAACGTCGTGAAGCAATTAGACAACAGATTGAGGAACAAAATCGTCTTAAAAGTCTTAACCAGCGCCGTATTGAAGCTGCCAGACGAGAGCTTTCCGAATATCAGGCTGCCGAAGAACAAAGGAATCGCGTTCTTGAAGCTGAACGTCAGCGGGCTATTGAATCACAAAAAATCACGCAAAGGGAAGCTGTAGAACAGATGGCAGCTCGCCGTAAGGCCATAGAGCAGGAAGCTCGTCGTCGTCAGATTGAAGAGAAAAATCGTAAACTTCGCGCTATGCAAGAAATGCAGCGTCAAAAAGAAGCTTCAAAAATCAATATCTCTCGTCGTATTTCTGTTGCTCCTATTCAAACTTCTCCGTTTAAGAAAAATGCTGAGTCCGCAGTTACTACTCCACTCCATTCTACAAAAATCCAGCCTAAAGCCATCCCCCTAGTAGCGGAATCACAGATAAAATCCACACTTCGTTCTGCTGGAGATACCAAAGTTCTGCCAGCTTCACGCATCCAGGTGGTCGCCTCCCCAAATCGTAAACTTTTTGGTCGTATTCGACCTGCCGGCCCCTCTCGCCAGATCCCTCAAGATGATCAAGATCCATTAGTACAGGCTTCTCTTAACTCACGTACTAACTCAGTCACTCCAGAGAATGACCTAGAGGGACTTCTCTATGACGCTTTTGAGGATTCTACTGCTGATAGTCCTGAGAAATTATCGAAAAAAACTCACAATCAAAAACAAATTTCCGAATCTGTTCAGGATACTTCCGAAAATAACATGAATTATATCTTAGGCGGTCGTTCTCCCTTTATTAATACTGATAAAATTGTTAAGCGTCCTCTTTCCGATTCTCGTAAGGATAATTCTAAGACCAGCACTTCTTTTGATGCCTCTTCGATGCTAAAGAGCAGCGAAGAGTCTCCCTCGGCTTCTAAAACTCGCAAAAATGTTTATGCCAAACGTGAAAATATCAAAAATACAGCCAAAAAAGGCACCATGATCGTTGAAGACCGCCCCAAAGGCGTTGGTATTTCGCTCGCCATTGCTATTACCTTTATGATTATCCTCGGCACCGTTGTTGGCGCCCTAGTCTATTTTGCTTTCTTTCAATAAATGCTTTTAGCGGTTATTAATTTCTCTCCATCTCTTTATCCACCGATAAATAGTACTTCTATTTCTCCCGAAGTGTCTTGCTACTTGCGTAACGCTTTTGTCTTCGAGCTAATTTCCTTTAGTGCTTTACTGCATTGAATTTCTATAGACTTGGCTATGCTATATGCCATAGGTAGATCTCCTATTTAGATTTGTTTACTCTTAAGTATGGATCTATCTATTTTTATTGGTAATAATTTCGCTAATATTTGTTGCAAAGGTGATGGACCTTAACGAAAAATTTGCAAAAAAAACAAATTTTGTTATACCATGAACAAATCAGTCTAATTTTAGATTAGTACTTTTACAAGAAAGGAGGTGATAGAAATGAAGAAGAAGCGTCGTTTTCGTGTCAGGATCGGAAAAGGTAGTTGTTGTCGTTGTGAGTAACAAGTAAATCCACCACTAGGCGGGACGGAGTAATGTCGTTCCGCCATTTCTTAAAAGGAGAAATCAATATGCATTACAGTGATGAAGAAATAAAATTTCTAGAAGTTGAAACAGATAGAGCTTATTAGAGAATATGTAAAAGAAAACTTTGTAAAAGTAGGTATGTGTGCCGACATTGCCTTACATGATAAAAATGATGGAAACCCACATTGTCATATCTTACTAACCATGCGACCGTTAAACGAAGATAAAACATGGGGAGCAAAATCAAAAAAAGAATATATCCTTGATGAAAACGGAGAAAAGGTAAAACTCAAAAACGGCAATTACAAAACAAGAAAAATAAACACAGTAGATTGGAATGAGCAATACAAAGCAGAAGAGTGGAGAAAAGCGTGGGCAGATATTACAAATAAATATCTTGAAGAAAATAGCATACGGGAAAAAGTTGACCATCGTTCTTATCAAAGACAAGGCATAGAACAAATACCGACCATTCATTTAGGCGTATCGGCAAGTCAAATGGAGAAAAAAGGCATAACCACCGACAGAGGAAATATAAACCGAGAAATCAAACATCAAAACAAGATACTAAAAGAAATATCAAGACGAATTAAAGCCTTGCTGAATTGGATAAGGGGAATTGGAAAAGAGGAAAAAGTAGAGGCTGATAATCTCAAAGCCACCCTCCCACCAAAAGAAAATCTGCTATCCGTTTTTGAAAATCTTATCAATCAAAATGCAGATAACCATAATGCAGACTTAGAAAAATATATTGAGAGTTATCAGCTACTTAAAGAGAAAAACATCACTTCATTATCGGAGTTAAAAGGAAATATACTTGCTTTAAGAGATAAGAACTACAAGACTACAAGAGTCTTAAAAGATGTTGAAAAGAAAGTGGATGATAACACCAAACTTATCGAACAAGCAGAGAAGTATTTGAAGCATAAAGACATCTACAAAGCCTATACAAAATTGAAGAAAAGCAAACAGGAATATTTTTACAACGAACATGTCGCAGAGCTTATTTTGTTTGAGAGTGCTAAGAAATATCTGAAAGAGCATTTAGGAGAAAACAAGACCTTAGCCATCAGTAAATGGAAATCAGAACTTATCACTTTGAAGAAAGAGAAAAAGAGCCTATACAATCAAATATTAGAAATACGAGAAGAAGTTGAACAAGCTGAAAAAGTTAAGACTTGTATTGAACAGTTACAGGAACATTCAAAGCAACTAACACAGGTAAAATGGAACGAGTTAGACCTATAAAATCAAGCGAAAAAATGGTATAATATTAAACAAGTATTTGATTTTGGAGGTGCTTAAATTCATGGATGAAAGAGAGAAAATCATTCGTTTATGGTTTGATATGTGGCTTACACAACAAGACTTAGGAATAGATGATATTTTTTTGGATGATGTGATTTATATTGAGAGTTGGTGTCCTAAGTATGAAAATCGGCAAACAGTAAAGCACTGGTTTAATGAGTGGAATACAAGAGGAAAAGTTCTTGCGTGGGATATAAAGCAATTTTTTCATAAGGATAATCAAACTATTGTAGAATGGCACTTCAAAAATAAAATGAATGAGGGGAAAGTTGAAGAATTTGACGGTATCTCTTTGATTGTTTGGACAGCCGATAATAAGATAAAAGCGTTGAAAGAGTTTGGTTGTAATTGTAACAACTACAATCCTTACAAAGAGAGTGAAACACCATTATTTAGAGATGAAAAAGTAAATTGGTTTTGAGGAGATAAAATATTGATGGAAAGTAGACCTGAGTTTGACAAAATTACATCGTTTGATGAATTTACTAAATACTATTGGTATCGTGAAGAACTTTCACAGATATGCAAGTCATTAGGATTAGAATATAGAGGCACAAAACAGGAACTCAATTATATTATTGAGCAATACTTTAAGGGCAATTTGATTAAAAAATCATCAATAAAAAATGAAAAGAAGCAAGTGGAAAATATTACTTTAGATACACCATTACTTGAATGTGGTTTTTCTTTTAATGCAAAGTTCAGAGAATATTTCACTGTTTTAACAGGTATCTCACCATTTAAATTTACTGCTGATATGGCAACAGTTTGGAGAAAAGTAAAAAGAGAAAATGATTTGAGTTTTACAATTCAAGATATGCTAAAAGTTTATTATGGGAAATCAGATTATGCAAAGTATGATAATTCGGTTTGTCAATGGAATCAATTTTTAAAGGATTTCTGTGCAGACGAAAATAGTTGCAATTACTCAAACAAATTAAAAGTAGCTTCTATTCTTTGGAAAGAAGTCAGAAATTCAAGAAATGAAAAAATTTATTCAAAGAATCTTTTGACTGAATATGCCGATAAAATAAAAGAGTATTGCAAGTAGGATATTTTTAGCTTGCTAAACTAACAATTCAATAAAAGCTAACACGAAAGCAGTAAATCAAAAAGGTTTGCTGTTTTTTCTTTGCTTAAAAACGGAAAGGAGGACACATGGAAGAAGAAAAAAGAGTAATAAAAGAACCACAACATAAACAGTTAATAATGGATATTGGAAAAACAAAATACACCGTAAACTTACATTTCAAGCAAGGTACAGGGGAAACATACAAGGATAAAATACTAAAGCTAATCAAGAGAGAAACAGAGAAGATATAAATTTATCAAAAAAATTTTGTTTATGTCCTTGACAAATCTTCCCAAATGGATCGTTAATAACGGATGATTTACTTGATTTCTTTGAGTCATTGAATTTCGAAAGACTGATGTTGTCGATTAGTGTCGACTCGACAAAACCCGATGATCATGACACTTTTCGTAAACACAAGGGTGCTTTTACAAAAGCTACGAGTGCTTTAAAGATGATAGCGTCTAGGGAAAGTAAAAAACTTATTCCTTCTATGAAAACCGTTGTCATGCCAGACACTATTGATGAAATGTCAGCACAGGCTGCTTTAGCAGATCAATTGGGATGTAAACGGGTCAGCTTTACATCAGTAATCTATTCCGGTAAAGCAAAAATCAATAACGGAATGTGGATGACAAGTAGTCAAAAGAGACATTTTCTCGAAAATATCTATCGTCTCAAAAAAGAATATCCTCATATCAATGTTACTACAAACGATCCTCTAAAGTGTTTAATAAGAGGAACAAGTGATGAACCCACATCAAAATCGGAAATAGTAATGGATGGCTGCCCAGCCGCAACCGTTTCATTTAATGTAAATTCTGATGGAATGATGACACCGTGCTCGCTTTTAGATATCCCGATGATGAATACGTTTGATCTCACAGTTGAAGAAATCGCTGAAAAATATCAAAATAATGAAATAACAAAAGCTTTTCTTGATATGAATCTTCGTGGAAAATGTTCAAATTGTGTAAAAAAGTACTCATGCTGTGGGTGTCGTGCTAGAGCACTATCTTACAGTGGTGATATTATGGGCGAAGACCCTGAATGTTGGATATAAAAAACCGACCTCGGATTTTAATTTCCGGGGTCTTTTTATTGTATAATACATCATATGAATCCAGAATTAAAACAATTCGTAATACAATATTTTCCTAACAATGGTAAAGCTTTAGATTTAGGCTGTGGGGATGGAGTCGATGTTGAGGGGCTAAAAAAACTTGGATGGGAGTGTGACGGTGTAGATATTATAACCGGAACAGATTTAAATAATTTTTATCTGTCAAAAAATGCGCCATATGATTTGGTGTATTCCAATTATGTAATTCAAAAGTTACAATATCCAGAAGCTTTAGTTAATACTATAGAAAATAATCTAAAGAACAGTGGTAGATTCTTTCTGCATACATTTGACGAAACTGACAAGATTGCTAAAAATAAATATACGCCAGAAAAAATTAGAAAAATCTTTAATAACACAACACTAAAAATAGAGTCCTGTGAGGTATTTCAAGTTTTAGATGATGAGCCAGGACATCAACATTATCATCAAATTCTACAGATAAGTGGCGTAAAAAACAGTGTGAACGATTCTTGTAATAATTAATATCAGCAACAAAAGTTTAATAACGGCATTTTAAGAGTATATTTTAACGGCTTTTGATCCGCATCTCTTCTCAATATATGAAAATGTCTCCTAAGAGATCGTTAATACTTGTGCGAGTAATCCTGTTTCGCGGTCTTTCTTGTATAGGTAAACATAAAAATAAAGAGTACAAATACTCTTTCTTCTTATGTTCTGGTGCGAGTGGAGAGAATCGAACTCTCGTCCCAAGTTTGGAAAACTTGTATACTGACCGTTGTACTACACTCGCAAAATCTTACAATTAATTTTATTCCAACCACGTTTACTTGTCAAAAGATAAAAACTGAATTCTAAATTCAATAATAAAACATGGGGTGGGAAATCGGAATTGAACCGACGACCTTCTGGACCACAATCAGACGCTCTAACCAACTGAGCTATTCCCACCAAATTGTAAAAATTCACTAGACTATAGATCCAGCACAGTTATTATACCAGATCTAAAATCGCCTTACAAGGAGATCTACCGCTATTTTCTTGACGAATTGAATCCTACTAATAATCTCAAGCTCTATTTTCCGTCAGATCCAAATTTCATTCCAAAATCTGGTTTGAAGCTTTTTGCGATACTACTTCCGCCATATCCACTCCCACCACGCGATCCACTCACACCATATCGACCGTTTTGCCCTGAATCAGTTCCATTTCCACCATAGCCCCTCTCATATTCCCTACTATATCCGCCCCCACTCCCGATAATACTCCCATCTCTCGATTGTCTTTGACTAAAATCTTGCTTAGCAGCTGCGGTATAATCCCGATAGCTAGTTATTCCAGCAGATCCATTTGCCATTCCTTCTCGTGAAGTCGCTCCCTGCACCGCTTCTTGTCTTCGCGCCAAATCTTCATGATATCGATATCCTCCGGTCTCTCCAGTATTTTTCGTACCAGTGTCCATAGAACGACCAGTCCCCCCCTCTCCAAGCCGTCTCTCGCTCCCATCGGCAGACTGTGCGTCATTATTCCCTAGAATATCTCCAGTCGCCGTGCGTTCACGGTCAAATATTCCTCTAGTTCGCTCTCGTGTGATCGAAATCTGGGAATTTAATCCCGCATTTTCATAACCTCGCACAAAACGACGACTCTCATTCAAGTCTTGTCGCTCCGCCACTGTTTTTCCCAAAGAAGCCGCTCCAATTTTTCCCGAATTTTGTGCATCAGCATAGCCAGAAGAATGAAAAAACTCATCGCGATTATTGTCTCGCAACGAAAAAGATCGCGCGAGCTCTTGGTTATTTAATGCAAAGTCGTATCCCATGTCTTTATCTTATCATAACCATAAAGAAAAATCTTCAAATCATCGCCCTTGACAAGTCTAAATTACCAGAGGTATAAACCATAATATGCTATTGACAAAAAGCTTATATTATAGTATTATAATCACGTCTACTGAATAGTTTGGTAGAAGTTCTTATATAAAGAGTTTAGGATATTTTTGGGCGCAACAGCGCCAGAAAGGGGGCAATATGTCCAAAAAGAAAGAAGAAATAAGCTGGGGAGGAATCTTCAGTAGTTTTAAGAAAAATGTTTTCGGTTTCAACGAAGACCTCGATGACGAGGACTTTGAAGAGGTTGAGGAGCGCGAAGCTCCAAAACCAAAGAAGTCAACCCAGAAAGGTGACGAAGATAAGCCGGCTCAGGTCGCAACTCAGAATCCTTCTGAAGAATCTGAAGAGGCGGAGTCTGAGGCCTTGGCGGCCTACAGTGGCTCATTACAGGCCGGTCAGGATCTTGACAGATTCTTCCACACCGGAGTAGCCTCTGATCGCTTGCTTCAACTTCTGGAGGAAGGATTCGCCAAGAACCCCGATCTGATGAGCCGCACGGCTAATGACCTTGCCGACCGCGGCGCTGAGGAGCGAGTGCATCCTGGCTACCTCGTGTCTTATGAAGGAATGGACTCGATGTTTGTCTCCCAGGAGAAAGCATTGAGCTTCATCCTGGCAAGACCAGGAGCTGTGGTTAGAGAAGCGATCTTCGTCTCAAAGGTAAAAGATGGCAATACCATTTCCACCCGTGAAGCAACAGAAGAGGAAAAGAAGCTCTTTAATGAGCAGAAATCCTCTAAAGACACCTCGGCTCAGTAACTTCTTTTATCTCTTGCCCCCTCGTTTTGAGGGGGATTTTTCACGCCAAAAACTCTATAAAACCTCAACCCACCGCTGTATTTTACTCATTTTTACCACCTCTTTTCACACAACTTGCAAGCATAAGCACTTTTATTGTATAACCATTGACATTTTATAGAATATATAGTATAATCACAGCAGTCTGAGGAACGGCTTAACCCCCGTTACCAATAATGACGACCATTAAAAACCGAATCATCCCAGGTTCAAACACGAACCTGTTTATATAGATGTAACTGACGCCTAGGCGCCTCAACCTGTTTTAGGGAGGCGTCGTGTCCTCCTTAAAATCCAACCGCACAAAGCGGAAGATCCCAAGGAGGGAATATGAACAATATATTTTTTTTATTTGTTTACATGATCGTTGGCTTATTTGCAGCCAGACAGCTGCAGATAGGCCTTTTCAGAAATGCCAGAAAGAGCGGAGATGAAGCAGCCCCGCTCAGGAGCAAGAAATTCCACAGACTTGTAATAATTATGGTTTTCTTGTTTACTGGCCTACCATATTTGGTTGCCAGGTTTATTCCTGGTAGCCAGTGGTTTTCGGCGGTAGCGTATTGTGTTGGGATCGTTATCCTAACATACATACTTGCCATTTCGCCCAGTCAGTCACAACTCGGCTGGTCGATGGTGAGCTATACAGCTGTAACTACCCTCAGTAGTTACTTTGCATATTCACCAGCAAGGCTTGAGTTTTTCAGTCTTGTTTTGGCGGTTATCGCTTGTTGTCTTCTCATCGTTGGAATATTGCATTTCCTTCGAGGGAAGGCAGTCGAAGACGAAGATGAAGAAGATGATATAAAAACTGCAGCTGATAGCGCCATGCTTGAAGCTGCAAAGGCGGTCATTACTCCTTCGAGAGTTTTGACTGTGATACTTATCGTCGCTTGTCTGGTTGCTGGTAATTTTTTGCTTAAGCAGCTAGGCATCATGTAGAAATCTCCCTTTTGAGGGGAAAAGGAGAAGAATATGAATAAAAAAAGAAAGGGCGTCAGCCCGTTAAACAAAATTTTGATAGCTATGGTAGTGATCATGGCTGTCATGGGCATAGCAGTATGGGCGAAAAATACTTATTTCGTTCAAAATACTAGGGAAGCGATCGCTTCCGATAGCCTCACGGAAGAAGAACTTAATGCGGCCAAGGCCGACCTCACCGTCGACCTCGACTCAGAGATTCTTCAGGCTGCGTTTCCAAACGTCAGCCGAGAATTTCTGAGAAGCAGCATGCCTAGCGAAAATAAAGCTAGGGTAGCTGCGGCTGGCTTTAGCTCCGCCATCACCTATCCTTTTTCTGGCGCCAGCCAGAAAGACGATCAGTCCTATTCGGACGAAGTTGTCAAAGGATGGTGGGAGACAGAACTTACGGAAGAGTTGCTCCGTAACCCGGTTTATGGTGTTGCGGTAGCAAGAGCACTAGCAGAGTCTAAGTTCTCTGACGGCTCAACTCTTCTGGAACTCAACCCATGGTTAGGTGAATTCGTACAAAAGTACGATGCAGCCTTCCAGGACGGTGGTCTTGGTAACGGTTATTTCCTTACCAAGGAAACCGCAGACGGTCCTATCCTTGTAACAGAGGAGTATAGGAAATATGCGGTAGGAACCAGATGGCTCCTAGACCGTTTTATGGTCAGAGGTGTAAGTAGACTCTATGCTGAGAAGCATTGGGGTTTGCGTCCCGCCAATGATCTGCAGCCAAGCAGAATCAAGGCGGAGATCTTTGAAGAGCCAGAAGATAGGGATGCTCTGATCGTTTCTTTCTTGACTAAGTCAGGAAAGGATGTTCTTATCATTGGATTTAACGTCCATGATAAGAGGCCAGAGATACCTGGCAAGAGGCCGAAGCCGGTGCCTGAGGAAACTCCACAAGAGACTCCACAGGAGACAACTCCGACTCCTAAGAAGCCTGGCAAAGATCCGGAGCCAACAACTCCGACTCCTAAGAAGCCTGGCAAAGATCCGGAGCCAACAACTCCGACTCCGGAAACAACACCGACTCCAACTCCGGAAACAACACCTACTCCGACACCGACCAAGCCAAATCCGGAACCTACTAAACCAGGTCCGGAGCCAACCAAGCCGACTCCTACTCCGGAAACAAAGAAGGAGAGGAGTAAAGATCCAGTAAACAATGGTGGTGCAAAGGTTGGTGGAGGTTCCACTGTAATTGGTACTGACGCTTACGAGCCGAACGATCCAATTACAGAAACCGGCAAGGGTCACGGAGATCCTGCAAAGGAAACTCCGGCAACCCCTACTCAGGATCAGTCTCATCAGAATGTGACGGTCGACCATGTTGATCAAAACAAGATGAACTATGAGACAATCCCTGAGACTCAGTCTTCTTGGAAGACTGACCAGGGACAGAACCTGATTACGGGAACCCAAGCCGACCAAGGAAACTCCGGCAACTCAGCTGGAAATTCTAGTTCCGCAACAGAAGGCGCTCCGCTGACTGGTTACGGACAGGAGTTCACTCCGGAAGATTAATTTAGAACGGAGATCTAGCTGACTTATACGGGTAACTCGCTACAAGCTCAGGCCGTAAGGTTTGGGCAAGTAGCAACATCTATAGCACTTTTTCCGGTGGCCCTACAAAGGGCTGCCGGATATCCATGAAATGATTTTGAATTTGAGATGATTCGGTTTTGCGTGGTAAGACGAAAATTAAAAATTCGGCTAGTAAACTTTGTGGGAATGTTTATTAAACCAATACCCAGCAAAACCAATACAAAATTAAAGTGAAAATAATTAATCTATAAGAAAGGAGCTTTTATGAAAAAAGCACTCAAAATTGTATCTGTAGCTGCTGTTTCTGTAGCTGCTGGTATCGCCGCCGTCTCGACCGTTTACGGTTGGGGTGATAACGCTGGCGGTCGTCCAACTTACACCATTGCTGATATCAACGCTGGTAAGCTTGGCGACAAAATCATTATGAACTCTATTAAAGATAATGACTCTTCTCTTACTGAAGCTGAGAGAAAAGCTGGTATCACCACACCTCTCACCGACGAACGTTCATTCATCGGTATTCGTGATGAAGCTACCGGCAATCAAGGTAAGAAAAACGTCTGGAATATTGGTAATGTCAACATTGAAGAAGGTAAAACCTATATCATTCGTATGTACATCCACAACAACAACCCGAAGGGTGTAAATGCTATAGCTAAAGATGTTACAGCACAGATTGATCTTCCAAACATGATCGCAAAAGAAGCTCGCGTCACTGGCTATATCAACGCCAGCAACGCTACTCCATCTCGCTACTGGGATTCTCTAAATCTTAAGAGTGCTGATGGTCGTGCTTTCTATCTCGATTATATTGAAGGTTCTGCTCTTTTTGAAAACAATGTCTTCAAGAGCGGTACTACTCTTTCTGACAATCTAGTTAAAAACGGTGTCAAACTTGGTTATGACAAGCTTGATGGTAATATGCCAGGTTGTTATGAATATGCTGGTTATGTCACACTCAAAGTTAAACCAGTTTTCGAAAATACTTCAATCATGAAGCAAGTTCGTAAGCAAGGTGAGAAGGGCTGGAAAGAATCTGTTGATGCTAATGTTGGTGACACTGTTGAGTATCAGATTCATTACAAAAACCTTAACGCTTCTAAAGTTAACAACGTGATGGTTAAGGACTCTCTTCCAACTAACATGGAATATGTTAAGGGTACCACTAAACTTATTCGTTCTGACATCCCTAAGGGTGCTACCAATAACGAAGATAGTTTAATGACTACTGGTGTTAATATTGGTAACTACGACCTTCGCGGTGACGGTTATGTTCGATTCCTCGCTAAGGTTGTTGATAAAAACCTTTCTTGTGGTAACAACCGTCTTATTAACTGGGCTAAAGCTACTGCTAACGGTTTTTCAATCCAAGACAGTGCTGATGTCTATGTAAACAAGAAGTGTGAACCAACCCCAACCCCAACTCCTACACCAACCCCAACCCCAACTCCTACACCTACCCCAACCCCAACTCCTACACCTACTCCAAAGGAGCTACCAAAAACCGGTCCTGAAACAATCGCCACTGGCGTTATTGGACTTGGTTCTGTAGTTACCACTGCTGGATACTACATTGCTAGCCGTAAACAACTTCGATAATTGACCGCTCCGAAGTATAAAACTCTCGGACGTCAAAACGAAGTCCATGAATTCTAGGTAAACCCTACGAATTAAACAAAAAAGAACTAGAGAAAATCTGGTTCTTTTTTGTTGTCAATCCAAAACTAATTCATACTAAGCGAAGCTGACTTATTACAGCCAACTAGTATGAGAGATTCAATTTTTTGTTGCAAATTTTTTAATATTTGTATTAATATGAGGAAAATGATTAAGTAGCTGTTTGAAGAAAACAGGAGTAGTTCCTTTATTTGCAAAATCATAAAATCATTATTCTTATGCTTGCAAAATATAAAAATATATAGTATAATCACACCAACTAATCAACAAAAGACTAGAGTACATTAACTCTGGTCAAATTTTTTCATAAAGGGGGTAAAAAACTATGAAAAAAAAGTTAAATGTTATATTGATGGTACTCGTACTCGCGGTAGTAGTATTTACTTCCGCATGTGGAGGCAACAGCAGTAAAAGTATCAAGTCCAAGAAGATAGATGCCTATCTTACTAATGTAGATAGAAATGCAGAAAGATTTACTGCAGACTTTGATCTTAAACAGTATTTAACAGATTATGGGGCTGAGTCCTTTGAGCGATATGAGTTATATCGATCGGATGGACTATATGACTTAGTAGTGATGGTAAAGTTTAAAAACGGCATCACTATGGAGTTTAATTTTTATCCTGATGAGGATGATATGCACGGTTATGGACATCTTAGCACCATAGATATATATGCGTCAAGCAAAGATTATGTCTTTGATAACGGTGGAGGAATTTGCTCAACCTGGATGAGGGAATTTGGCGGCGATGCATCCGACATGCTTCCTCGAGATACTGATTTTGCCAATCTTAATTCAAGGTACTATATGATTATTCCAGCGGATGTTTTTTATATGGAAAACTATGCAGGAAGAAACTGTACACTCTATATGCGAGATTTTTTCGACGTAGGGTTTAAAACATCTATAGTCCCTTATCTAGAATTGGAAAACGTATCGTTTAGAGAAGATCCGTTCAAAGATTCTCAAGTGATAGGTGGAACTTCTGATAATGGATAACTACTTAAAGACTCTCTTTCTGAGGGTCTTTTTTTATACAATTCAATCATAAATATTATGCTTATGTTATAATAAAAACAAGATGGATCCTGAAAAAAATTATTCTACAGGCTATACGGAAAATAACTTATTTTCTAGGGAACGGCTCGACCCCACGCCGGGATATAGTTTTACTTCACAGAATCAAAAAAATAAAAGAAAATCCTTTTTTATCATTATTGGTGTGACTTTTTTGATTATTATACTAATAGTTATGTTCTTGATTTTAAAAAATATAAATCATGCATCAAAGAATCCGAATGATTTAATTAATTTTGTAAAAATCTATCAATACGGAGACCAGAATGATAAGAAAAAAGCTAATTTAAATATTCCAGCTAATTATACATATGCATATGATATGGCTCTTGGTACTGCGTCATCGGAAAAACGGTATAATTACGCAATTGAATTATATAATGCTTATCTTAAATATGATGATAATAAAAATCTTATCGAACAGCTCTTTTATTACAAGTCACTTATGCAATTATCACAACAATTACCAAATATCAGAAAAGCCTACATTAAAGATGGTGAATCATCCGCAAATAATTTAATTTCGCTTTACCTTAAAGATTATAGTAAAATTTCTAATGAATCAATTAAAGAAAAACTATCCCATATTGAGGAGTATTATAGAAATCAAGTTAATTATCTTAATTATGCTAATAAGGCAGGATGTATTAAAACCGAAGGCTTAGATAATGAATGTTTAGATCGATTAGGTAGTGACGCTCAAAACCATGCTAATTATCTTGAAGTGGCAACAAAAATTACTGATTTTGATATAACTATACGATCAAATTTTCAGGATCTACTGGTGAATATTGATAATTTGATTAAAGGATTATACAAAGAAAAAATAATAACATGGATATCAAAGCATGAAGATAAAAAGTAATAAAATAAGACAAAAGTTCATCGCTGGTTTTTTTATAGCATCAATAATTGCTCTAGTTTTTCTATCGATCACCAGTATATTTAGGACAAGTATTCATCAAAATGTTTACGCAGATGGATTGTCGCCAGAAGATGCTCTTCTCGCAAAAACACTAAGACATTCGATCTATAAATGTATTATGAATAATGTTTTAAAGCCAAAAAATACAGTCACTGTAAAAACTAATGATGCTTTTTATGACGTCCTATTTGATTCTGCTAATCAATATTTTAAAGATGAGAAAGCTGTAAATATTCTTTACAAGTATGGTACTGGTAACACCGTTGAGGATGGAAATATCTCATGCCATCAATTATTATACGGGTACAATAATACTAAAGAGAGTAATTCCTTTGCACCATTTCCTAAAATGGGTGGTAAATTTCCGGATACTAGTAAAACCGCTGAGATGAATACTTTCTTAGAGAGTCTTGGTTATACAGAAGTAAAAAATGGCTCATCGGATGTATATTGTGCGACGATAGTTTATCGCGTAACAATTAATAGTGTAGGTCAAGATAAACAGACTGTTCCAATTTGTATTAGTGCTCGCAATGGTGTTATTACTGGTGAAGATGGAACGTCTGCAACAGTTCCAAAAATATATCTACAAAAAAATAATAGTGGCGATTACGTCCAGTTTGTCACGGACGTAGTAAATGGTCCAACTCCTGGCTCGTTTGGTATTGCTATCAATACCCCGCAAAAAGCAAATTCTTGTAAGATAAATCCAGTCCCAGTGCAAGTTGATTCCGGTTATCTAAACACAAATCTTGCCATGCCACAATATAATGCAAAAGACTTCTTTAGATCTTTCATCAAAAAGGTAGCGAGTGTAGATCTTGGTGCTATTCCAATTAATAACGGTGTCTGTGAACATAAGACTCTTGCGCAGGCTATCGCTGACGATAATAGTACTAATGGTGCAAGAATAGACCCTTCGAATGTTACTGTGAAAGTTGATGAAACCAAGTCGTATGAAGCGACTGATGATTTGAATGGAACAAGGAGCACTAAGAACGACGAAGTTCGTACTTATAAAAATACTGGTTCTCCAGATTTGAATAAGATCATGGATTTTCTTTTACCAAGCTATTCAAAACTTCAAAGGTCAAACATTTATGAGACAACACTTAATGCTTATAACTGGTATCATATTCTTAAAGATACCTTCGGTGTAATTTCAGTCGATGGAAATATTGGATGTAAAACTGAAAAACCAAAAACAGGAGTTTATCTTCCATACTATCGTGAATCTAAAACTGAACCAGGGAAGAATGAATTGGTCTATTGTCCACTTGATGAGATGACTCTTGATAGCAAGAATGGTGTACATGTGATGACTGATGCTCCTCTTGGCGTCGTTAATGGTGTTGCCGAAGATGGGTTTAATATTGAACAACTTACCGCTCGCAAGGCTTTGGAATATCTTAATAAGGTAGACCTTCCCGCTATTTGTGCCGCAGACTCAAGTTTCCCGCTCTGTAATGCAACTCCAATCGACTGTAAAACTGATCCAAATAAAGAAGGTTGTAAAGACCTTGCCGGTAGCAATGCTTCTGAGGAAGAAGACAGTGCCAACGGGGAATCAGCCGCTTGTTTTGCAAACGCTGGCGCCCTTGGTTGGATAATCTGTCCGTTGATCTACACACTTCGCGATGCGGCACAGGGGATTTTCTCCGGCTTCATCGAGCCACTTCTTCGTGTCCACGATTCAATTATTGGCGAACTCACAAAAAATAATGAATCATCCACAATGTATCAAGCTTGGTCTTTCTTCCGAAATGTCGGTAACATCCTCTTCGTGATCGCTCTTTTGTTTGTTATTTTCTCGCAGGTTACCGGTTTTGGAATTGATAACTACGGCATTAAAAAAATCTTGCCAAAACTCATTGTAACGGCTATCATCGTGAACTTTTCCTATATCATCTGTGGTGTTTTAGTGGATATTTCAAATATCCTAGGAAATAGTATAAAAAATATCTTTGAGAGTGTTGGTGGTAGTTTAACTGCTGGTAGTAAGAGTGGTGATGGTTTGGGGCCAGTTGGTTATATCACCTCGATAGTCGCAATTATTGGTACAATTGTAGCTGCCGGGGCTGGTGTTGCAGTAGCTGGTAGTATAATCAGTAGCGGTGGACTTCTAACTATTCTTGTTCCTATCCTTACTTTCCTTGCAAGCGCTGTTATTGCTGGTTTCTTTGCCATGTTGATGCTCGGCATCCGTCAAGCACTCGTGATTATTATGATTGTAATTTCACCAATTGCATTTGTTCTTTATGCTATACCAAATACTAATGCAATCTTTAGACGATGGTTCACATTGTTCCGTGGTCTTCTCACTCTTTATCCGGTCTATTGTCTTATGGTAGGCGGTGGTTTTATGGCTGCCAATCTGATTGTTCATGGGTCGAATGAATTCTATCTTCAACTTGTTGCCGGTCTAATTAGTATTGCTCCATATTTTGCCGTACCGACTATGACAAAAAATGCAATGAAAGGATTTGACGCGGCTATTGGTGGTATTGCCACGCTCCGCAGTCGTGCTAGTAGTGGACTTCAATATGCTAATAAAAAGGTTACTGGTTCAGATAGCTATAAAGCATCTGTTGCCAATCGTGAATTTGGTAAGCAGTCGAAGTTCGCTAAAAAGTATGAAGGATATACTCAAGAACAGTTGTCTAATATGAAACCAGCTCAACGAAGGCGTCTCATGAATGCTATTGGCGTCTTAGGTAAAGATGCCCAACAGGCTGCTACTCTTGGTGCTGCAATGTCTCAATATAAATATAATACTGATACAGAAAGTATGAAGAGAGCCAGTTATGATGCCATGACTGCTGAAGACGAAAATCAAGTAAAATCCTTACAGTCTCAGTATGCTAGTAAAAATCTCTCCATATTTGATACAATAAGTCAATTAGAGAAGGCTCAGTCGCATGATTATAGTAGTGGTACGGTAGAAGAAAATCGTCAAAACGACTTAAATCTTCGTGCCCTTCAACGTCATTTACTATCTACTAAAGAAGGACAAAAAACATATAACGACTATTTGGCTGGTATGGATGTATATGAAGATTACAGAATAGGTGAAGATGGCAAAAAAGTAGGTATAGGAGAAAAAATCTCAGCACAGAAATCATCAAATCGCGCGAGAGCTGTGCTATCTAGGGATTTTGTATCTAATAATTCTAATCTCAAAGATAGTTTTGGTGCTACTTACACACAGATGCAGCTAATGCAGGGGAGCGGTAATATCGAGAGTATGAAAGATAATGCAACTGCGAGTATGGCTATATCAAACAGTCGTGCCAGTGCAATAGATAAGTATGTTGGTAACATGGACTCTAAAGATATGCAAAATCTCAGTAAGGCTGATGCTAGGGAGCTAACCAGATTATATACTGAGACAACAACTGATGCAGACGGCAATACCGTAAAAGTCTTAAGTCCTACATCATCGGATAAAATCAAGCAACTTTCTAATCAAATAGTTAATATTGTATCTAACGATCCTACGAAGCTTGGTGATTACAATGATAACCTTCGTGGACTCGTTTCTACCGCTTCAGGTACAGATATTAATAATCTTGGCAATCGCACTATGGAGATTCGAGATTCCAGTGGTAATGTTACTCATAAGATTGTATGGGAAAGGCCAGGCCAAGGCGGTCAAGGCAATGGTGGTCAAGGAGGCCAAGGCAATGGTGATCAAGGAGATCAAGGTGGCCAAGGAGGCCAAGGCGGTCAAGGCAATGGTGGTCAAGGAGGTCAAGGTGGTCAAGGTGGTAGTTAAAATAATTATCTTATATAATTCATTAGACACCGCTTAATTTTTCTAGATAATACAATCTCCCCTATCTAGCAATAGATAATCTTAGACAAGATATAAAAATATGGAACTTCACAAAGCTCCATATTCTTATAGTTGATAAAACTATTTTTCCCGCCCAGCGGCTACTAACACATTTTCAAATAATACTCCGACCGTCAAAGGTCCGACGCCACCGATCTTCGGTGTAATCGCTGAAATATCCGATCTCTCGCGAATCTCGTCGGAAATATCTCCCACCAATTTTCCACCTTCACTTGCGGTTCCAGCATCAACAATCACTGCTCCACTTCGTACCATTTCGTCTGTGATTAGATCTGGCGCCCCTGTCGCCGTTACGATTACATCAAAATCATGCAATTTCGAAAAATCCGATCCGCGGTGAAAAACCTCAACCAAAAGGCCAGACTTTTCCCACATTGAAGCTAGTGGTCTCCCAACCAGTCTTCCTCGCCCCACAATTGCAATTTGTTTTTGACTGAGATCGATATTATATCCAGTTAGTAGCCAGTTGATCGCTGTAGCAGTTGCACTATCAAAATTACCCTTTCCGGACAGTCCGTCTACATCTTTTTCTGACGCAATCTCTTTTAAAACTTCTTCCGTAATCTCGGCATCAATCAGTGGTAATTGTACAATAATTCCAGAAACCGACTTGTCTTCATTTGCCTCTTTGATCGCTTTTTTTAATGCTGCACTTGTTGGCTCAACCCTTAAGTCGATCACTTCGACCCCAATATCTTCACCATATCGGCATTTCAGGCCAACATATTTCGTAATTACAGGATTATCCGAATCTCGTATAATTACTAGTTTTGCGCGCTTTTTGTTGCTCCTCAGTATCTGCACAAGATGTGCTTGTCTTTCCTTTACGAAGCCCACTAGCTCTCGGCCATTTAATTCTTTTACCATTTTTTAGCTCCTATGCTTCAATTTCGTCTGGCTCTTGCTCAATCTTAAAACCAAATTTTTCAAAGATAATTTTAGCAATCTCTTCGCGTGCAGCCGCAAGGTCGGCGTAGGATTTTGCTGACTCATTGATCAGAATTAATGCCGCCTTATCACTTACTTTCATTCCATGAAAAACTTTGCCTTTGAGTCCAGCCTCCTCAATTAACCAGCCAGAGTTAACCAAGTTCGTTCGCTTTTCTGGTGAATCTGGTCCAACTTCCTTCGCATTTCGCCAAACCTGAATACCTCTCGTCTCCGCTTCGTCAGCCTCTTCGTCTGTCAAGTACACATTTTTAAAGAAGCTTCCAGCACTGGCAATTTTCTCTGGATCTGGTAATTTACTATTACGCACTTCTTTCACCATCCGTGCAATATTCAGTGGTGAAAAATCAGTTTCCCCGTGTTCGTCTACATAAGCTTGCAAGGAGCGGTAAAAAGGCGGGTTAAGCTGACCTTTTTTCACGCGCACGGTCGTTGAATAGATAAAATATCGCCCCACGTTCTCGCCGGAGTTGAAGATTGATTTGCGGTAGCTCATCTTCATTTCGCTTGCCGGCACTATTACAAACTTTTCAAGTTTGGTATCATAGGCTTCGACTGAAACAATCACCTGTGTTACTTCTTGTCCATAAGCTCCAATATTTTGTACTGGCGCTGCTCCCGCTGTACCAGGAATGCCAGCCATCGCTTCAATTCCTGAATATCCACGTTCTGACACAAAAGTGACTAGATCATCCCATTGTTCACCACCATAAGCTTTAAAATAAGCCACACCCTCTTTTTCTTCTTCGCCCTCAGGAGCTTTAACCTGAGAAATCCCCATAATGCGGTCAAGAATGATCACACCTTCAAAACCTTCATCTTTAGAAAAAGTGTTTGCTCCTCCTCCAAGTATCCAGACCGGCAAGTTGTGTTCCTTTGCAAACTTATATGCCTCTGGAATATCTTCCTTTTCGGTCACTGTGATCACGAACCTTGCTGGACCGCCAATTCGCATCGTTACAAGGTCTTTAATCATTACGTTTTCTTCAATTTTTAACATTTTTTCCTTTCATAACCATGCCTAAAAAGTTGGTATTAATACTTAATTCTAGCACACAACAGAGTCCCTTGACTACATACAGTTTAACTATCTATCCTACTTTAATTCCTCAAATGATACACCTCGAGATGTTAGTTCAGGGGCCCTCATTGACAACCCAAAAAAGAATTATATAATATAAATATAGTATTACTACGCACTTTAACTTCCGATTAAATATAGGTTCAAGAATAAGCATATCTTTAGTTGACTAAAAGCTTTATTTTTCTTGGATAGTAGTTAGGCTATTTAAGAGTAGTTTAACTTCTGTCCAAGAGAGTTTCTTGGTGAATGGTTAGAGTATGAGGAAACCTCATCGCAAGCTACGGACTCTAATTAACCCAGAAAGGGGAATTTATGAAGTTAGAAACAACTAACATTAAGGGGATCAAATATGTGATCGACAAACAGAAAAGTCCAATCGCAATTTATACTGCTTGTGGTAAGCAGATTTATTGCGTGGGTGATCGAATATCGATTAGAGATCATCAAAAAAAGCACGATTGTTCTTGTAAAGATCTTGCGGGATTGGATAGAACAAAGGACTCAGTTAAAATTAAAGACATTAAGGAATTAAATTTGGGTAACCTCGTTGATATTATGAATCTATGTACAAGGCCTTATACGGACGGTGTTATCACGAAAATTAACCGAAGCGACTCTGATCTATTCTTTGTTGTCACTATGAATAATGGCAAGGAAGAGATTCTTGGTCTAAAAAAGATCAAAAAAGTTATCAGTTGCAGCGAGTTCTTTCGTATTCGTCATAAGTTGTTCATGAAACAAAGTGAATGGCAGGTCGAAGTGGATGATATCAGAAGCACATATGGCGCTTTGGTGCAACAAAAAGCCTGGTCTACTTTGTTTATGACCGATCAGATTGTTGAGCTATATCTTAATATTTTACGCTTGAAGCAAAAGGACTATGGCCAGTGGGATCTCCCGGAGTGTCAAGATATGTATAATGGTATATATAATGACCTCGTCTGGGCGTATCATAATATGATCACTGATCGCCATCGAGTATAGTAGGCCTTATAGTTTAATAAAAATAGACTCTATTATATTTTTCGGAAATTGCCTCGGTTTTTATGCCGGGGTTTATTTTTTTGGGTCAGTCTGATGTAATATTGGTTAATCAGATTAGTGCTAGTTAGATAATTAATTATTTTTAGTCAATCTGATGCAAGACTAGTCACCGAGGTGAGTTTATGTTAGAATATAACAGATTAAAGAAAGGCTAATATGGCAGTTAAGAAAAAGAAGATTGTGATTTCCAAGCTTAATCGTAATAACAACCATAAGCACAGCGAGAAACGCAAACACAACAAATAAAGTTCCTCTTGGAACTTTTTTGTTTCTCATTTATGGTTTCAAGATATTTATATTGCCAAATTTGTGTCACAATTTTTATTTTTTCACTGTCACTTTGTAGAGGTAAAAAGAGGAATATGCTTTTTCATGTTTTACATCAGGCACCTCAAATCCGTTTGAAATAAAGTATAAATCTTTCTGTAGTCTCTCTGCTTCAGATTTGATTTTTGTATAGATTTTTTTAATATCCCTCGAATCGCTAAAAGTGTAAACCACGGTCGTTTCTGGCGGAAAAGGGAAGTTCAGATAGTTTTGACAGACCACTTTAGCTTTTGGGCTTAGCTTACGTAGTCTGAGGCGAGACAAGAAAGAAAGCACTGGATGAAGTTCGATACCGATCGCTTTTGCTCCAAATCCAGTTGCCACTCTAAGTACGATCCCGTCACCAGATCCCATATCAATCAGTAAGTCTTTTTTGAATAATGGGTAGAGTTTTTTAAACATTTTTGTCAGTTCACTCGCCAGACTTGGTACGTACGGTGCCCCAAAAAATACTGTTATACCAAATATTATTACGATGGACATGATGATTATAATGATTGTCTGTACTAAGTGAAAAAAGTCATCCATAACTCTATTGTACTCTATCCGGCGAAGAAAGTAGACTTCGTGTCGATAGTTTCGAATTAATTCTCTAATTTGGTGAGATATTAAATTAATAAATATTCTGAGTTGCTATTTTTTCGGCTCCACTTTTCATGAGCAAGACATTTTCTACTAAATTGTAAAATCAACACCATTTGTGATAAACTAAGTCTAGTTGCACCCGTAGCTCAGTGGATTAGAGCATCTGTCTTCGGAACAGAGGGTCGTGGGTTCGAGTCCCTCCGGGTGTACCATCTTCGGTGTAAGCCGATTTTTTATTACAAAATTTTATTGGGTAATAGTCCAGCTTAACAGAGTAACTGTTTGTGTCTCTAGACCAGAATTTTATAGACAAAACTCCTAAAAAATGGTACTATATTGAGGAGTCGGGCCGGTAGCTCAGCAGGTTAGAGCACGAGCCTCTTAAGCTTGGTGTCGTGGGTTCGAGTCCCACCCGGCTCACCAGGACATTTTTACCAGAAACGCATCGTCCAAAGATGAGATTGGAAGGTTCTCTTCATCTATGAGGGGTCCTTTTTTTGTTGGTTAATTTTGAGACCTTTATGTTTGAAGCAGTAACGACTGTTTCAGCGCGATTTTTTATTTGCTTTGTTAACTATCTTTCTCACTACATTTTAATTCAGTTTACTTTACAACTGTATCGATGGCTTTTGCACTCTTGTTTGGTGGGTAATTATATTTGATAAGCAAACGTTTAATTTACATGCACATACGTGCTTGAGAGCTACGCTTAATATCCCAGTCGACAGTTATGTTATTATTTAAGGTCTCGATCAGTTCTTTCACGATTTGAATAAGCATTTCTTCGTCTTTCATTAATTCGCGTACTTCTGGATCATCGTCAGGAGATGACAAACATCGACTTCCATCTATCTTTATGGTTTTAACGAGCCAGTAGAAATTGTGTAAAGATTCTTTATATCGTGACTATAACACATAAACTTATTCTTCATATCTTCGTCTTTTAATGTGAAGTTTGCCGCCTTATTGAATATATAATATTTGTCGAGATTGTCTAGGCTTTCGTAATTTGAATAATCGAAGCCATGAAGTAGATTGCGAACGAGTTTGATTTTGTCGTAGGGTCAATACTATAGTAACTACGGTGCGCTTCGCCAGTAATAGCGATAATATCGCCACGCTTGGACAGCAAGTCAGTTTCTTCTTCAAATTTTTGGAGTGTAGCAAAGATAATTCCGCCAACCTGCTTGTTTTTCTAGGCGATCTATAAGATCTTTACGGCTCTTTATGCATCCAGGTCTCTGGTGTAAATAGTCGGAACACTTAGTAAATGTCTTATAAAACTGGTCGTCTAGATCGTTATGACCCGTCACTACAACGATGGTCGGATTTTTAAGCAGCTTAATCATATTTCCAGCATAGAATATCATCAAGAAACTCTTGCCGGAGCCTTGTGTATGCCAAAATATTCCAATACTGCTGTCATCGGTCGTGAGAGTCCGTTCCATAGCCTTTTTAATATCATAATACTGATGATATGCTGGTAGGATCTTGATATCTTCTTGATAAAGTATAAAGTTATCGATTAAATCAAGCAAAGCTCCTCACCTTAGTAGGATATGAACCACTGGCTCTAATGTATTTAAGTTTTTCGGGGTATTGCTAATACCGGTTTTCTTCCAGTCCGAGAAATATTTTCACTTACACGTAATCGTTCCAGTTCTTGCCGTTGCACCATCAGAATCGATAAGGATTTGGTTATAGTAGAATAGTTTCGGAATATGGATTTTCTTGTAATTGTTGAGTTGATTATATGCGGCTTCTGATGTTGTGTCTTCTTCGTCGCGCGTTGCACTTTTAAGCTCGATAATGGCTAGTGACATACCATCTACGAAGATGATGATATTAGGACGTTTTTTCGCTATGTTCAATATGTAATGGTTTACGACTAGGGATTCGTTATTGTCGTAGTCGATTAGTTTTACGGTTTTGTAATCTACGCCATGTCAGTATATTCAGGAGTCTCTACATCCTCGTGGAGTATATGACTAAATTCTTGATTATTACGAATTAGATTATTTTGGTCTAAGTTTTTAATTTTGTAAATTACTTCGGGAATAGTGTTCCTTTTTAGACTTGGATTCACTCCAACGAGAGAGTTTTTTAGATGAGAAAAAAAGAAGTATTTATGTGTAATCACGTTCGATTTACTTCGACTGGCTGATGGTCATAGCCCCGTCTGTAAAATTTTGATAATTATTTTTCCTAATGCTCCTTCGTTAAAGTTCATGTTTATTATTCTTTTAAATTATTCTCGTAGGATCTATCAATATTTTACTACTATCAAAGACGCAACTCGTCAATCCATCTCTACCATTACATTCAATAAATTGCGCTGACCTATTCATCGTTAATTTTGATAATATTACTATTTTTTCGCATAACTCTTTTGCATTTTTGAGTTCATTACTAACAGAAATTTTTGAAAAAAATTTTTTGAATGTCTTATTTTCCAATAAGCTAAAATCTGATATTGATATCCCTTCACATTTCCACTTAATTTTATAGTGGACTAAGTCATTTCTAATTTTACTAAGAGTACAAAATTCAAAAAATTCCTTACCGCCCTTTATTAAGCTTTTTTCTATTCCGTAGTAGTTACATATAAAATCAATCTTTTTTGATATATTCTGCTTGAGTTTTTTATCCCTATCTTCAGTGTCTATAGACTCCTCATCACCTGTATATCCTTTAGCCCCCATGCTACTTTTAGCATATATACAATCTCGTATAATTGTATTCAGGAAGCTTTCTACAAAATTCACAATAGCTGTCATTGCAATAAAACCGTATTTAAAATTATGCTCAATCTTTGAATGATCTAGAAATTCTGGATTCATATTATCATCCATATTTTCCCACATCTTAGATATATTATCTTCGGCTACATTTACCAACAATGGCTCCATATTTATAAAAAACGAAAATGACATAGTAATTTTTACTCAATTTTATCTTCTCTTGTTATTTCAAATGGATATTTTTGTCTTTCTATGCCACTAGCCACCCACTTATCACCTACTTTTTTATATCCAAGTTTTTTCATTATAGAATACTCAACTATTTTTTTATGCTTAAATTCTTCTGTTGATATAAAACCCAATCTCCATGTTTTACAATGTTTTATTGTATCCATTATGAATAATTTACTGAAGTTATATTTTTTAGACAGTAGCTTGTATGGGAAGATATAATAATACAGTCGTAGAACCATTGAAAAAATGATCTTTAAAAATTCAGCGAATGTTAATACTTCGCCAATGCCGGAACCAAGTCCTACAGACACAGGATAGCATACAGCTATAATAGTAATAGATGAGTTTGCATTAAACCTAGAAACTTCTTTAAACTCTAGCTTACTAAAATCAATTTTCCAATCTAGTTGGCCAGTTTTATTCATTGAATCATTCACGATAATACGCTGCTTAGTCTTTGCGTCATAATCACAAAAAACACTCTTTGGCCATTTTAATGTGCTAATAACAAAAGACACAATATCGTCAAAATCTTTCATTTTTTTGGGGTCATATTTTAACGTTTTAACGTAACATATTTCCCCAAATTCATTTTTCACGATAATATTAATTGTTGACATATAATTCATTCACCATTTTGTTAACTTTATCTAAAATTATTTCACCGGGACATTATTTTTAGGATTAGTACATCGCGATCTTCTTCAAGACCTAAGCCTTCTTCTTTAAGAGCATTACATTATAATGTTCACCGAAAGGGTCGGAGATGTTTTAGGAATATAAGATCAAGAATTAGAAATTTGTAATTTGTCACAGAAACGCCACCGCGCATTTTATCGGTAGTCGCCCAAAGAGTTTTTTCAAGTTCTTTAATATTACTATTCATGGTCAATCTTTTTCTGCAATTGATTGATAAAATTCATATGGTATAGCTTTTGATACTTCGGCCATCCAGAATATTAGCTCACCACAAACGATACTTCTATTAAAAGATTTATCTCTATCTACAGAAGGGCAGTACTCTTCGATAAGATGCCAATGTTGTGTAGGTTCGGCTTTTGTATAATCTACAGTTAAGCCGCGTTTCTTCGCTAGATCTATGTATCCGCCACCAGTTTGCTGATAGCCAGCCTTAATAAGTCGCTCCGTTAGTGGACACGGTATATCTTTCTTGTCTTTAAAGAATTCTTCGACTTGGCGGATATTCATAGGACCATTATATCGCATTATTAAGCCATAGTTTTCCATAAGTTTTCAATATGCTGAAAATGTTTGCTAAGGTTGCGGTTAATACCAAATGAGCTGGGTGCGCATTTACCCATCTTTCATCTGTAATTATTTCTAGCTTTTCTGGATTATCAAAATCAAGATGTTGGACGAAATGTCCAAAATATCTTAAATTTCCCTGGTTACTAAAATATATCCGCATAATAGTATTTTTCTCTATAATTACAGATTATCAAACATGTAATTATAGGGAAATTCTAGTTGACTATATTCCTATAAAATCATATTTTTAGAACATGTAATTATAGGAGCAATGATATTGGTAAATCCGCAAAAAGTCGCTAAGATTTTTGTTGATTATAACTACACACCTTATCGCGTTCTCGGCGAAGATGCGTCGGACGCTATGTGGGAAGATTTAGGTTGAAAGTTTGGGTTAGAGCATGTTTACTCGGTGGCTCTATGAAAGCCCGTTAATAACACCACAAATACCCTAAATGCGGCAAATACTATGTAGGATATCCTGCGTTGTCGCGCGAGGATAATAAGACGGAGATTTGTCCAGAATGCTGAATAAGAGAAGCTATTATCTCTTTTTCAGTTTCTGATCATTCTGATCATAATAGTAATCGACAATTTCACGGGTACTAATCAGATTAATAGCTTGATCGATAACTTCGTATGGCACACAGTACCATTCGCGTGGATGATAGGGTTTTCCATCGTTTCCGATAATCTCTATCTCTAGTTGTGAATCGCCAAAGAATTTATGAATTAAATCCTCTAATTTTTGCGTGTTAAAACCTTCGACACGATAGGTATTCACAACTTCAACATCTGCCATTAAGTAGGTTGGTTCATTTTTTGCATTGGCAATACGTGAGGCTACTGATTCGTTCTCAACCATACCGATTTTGTATAGGTCTTTAATTGTTGTGATTTTGCCATCTGTGCTTCTTGAGCGAAGGATGTATATGCGGCCAGTCACTTTGGCTTCTAATTCTTGTTGCTTTGGCACATTTTTATCTACCACTGCGAAGCCACTATCTTCATAGAGACGTTGAGCAAGAGAGCGGCGATACATATGGGACATAGTTTTGTTTTCAAAAACTACAGTAATACGTTGCTGTGAGTATCCTGCTTTTTGTTCAATTCCGTCAAAGCTTACTACATAGCATAGCTCGCTTTTATAGACGTAATATCCGCCAGGTTGCATTTGGTCAATGTCTACAAATTTCACGGTTTTCAATTGACCGTTTTCAAGATTAGTGCGAACTTTATTAAAAGCATCTTTGTAATCGGTGTCAAAATTAGGACATTGTTCACGACGCGTTGCTTCATAGCCGTTTTCAACTGTGCGTTTTACTCGACCATTGTTTGGAAGCGACGAAACATTAAAAAGATCTCTGGCACCTTTAAATAAACCGCCGAAATTCTTTTCTAACTCTTTAAAATCTTTTGGAGCCTCCATATCGTCTTCTAAAATACCGTCTGAATCTTTTTCAGCAAGCATAGCCTTTTTATTTTTATCATGTCGCAGTCCTTTTAGCCGTGCCGCGAGTAGTTTTTCTTTCATGTCGATGGCATTCATCATTGGGACATGACCATGATTATGATAGAAAGTCTTTATTTCTTCAAACGATTCCAGTAGACGATCATTAGCAGTCATGTCCTGCTTCTTCGGCTTTATCTTAAATAGATCCGCATAAGGACTCTTTGTCAGCTCTGCGATTTTTTCAGAATAGTCCATTATGAGTTCTCCGGACTTAGCTTACTATTTTCGTAAATTCTACGCGTTAGATATGCTTGTGCACTTGCTAATAGGCGTTCGTTAGAGTCGTTTGAATGTGGTGATGGATATTTGCCACCATGTTCAGTTACGAATTCTTGAATTTGTGGAACCAATGCTAGTGCGTTATCGTCGGTAAAGCTAACGTTATCGCTTTTAACCACATCCTGAATTAATTTAAACGTTTGGCCATCCATTTTCTTTGAAAGGACTTCAAATGCATGATGGAATGGATTAACTGAGTCGATTAGATTCATATCAAGTTCGTCGATTTTGACGAATCTATTTGCTAAAACTACGAACTGATTATCCTTGCCAGTATTGTCATCTTTTTCGGATACGATTTTAGCTGTTGTCATCGCCATTTTGACGGCTACGTTTTGGCGGATAGCTTCTATATCTTCGTCTTCAAGTCCAGGGTAATTTTCGCGGATAATATCTGTTTGAATCTGACGCAGATATGGACCTGCTATATTATTTGCACCAGCGCGTTCGATACGCTCGTCTTGTAACGTCTTTGCAACTAGGTCTTCAAGATCGGTTTGTAGGATTTGTTTACCGCGCTCCGATTTTGGAATCTTGAGCCCTTTGATGAATATTTCGCCCGGCTTCGCTTCGCGTGGTTCTCTTGGAGTTGGCGTAAATTTAAACTCCGGTGCCAATACTTGCTCCATGAGTAGTGATACTGTAATAGCTTTTAGTACATTATTTACGGCAATCGTCACATCGTTTTGCGTTCCGACAGGTTTGATAATTAAATTCGTGAACTGTGCGTGAGTTTTATTGTAGCTATCGCGTGTACAACGACCTATAATCTGTACGACTTCGGTGAATGATCCACGATAACCGATTGTTAATGCATGCTCACAGAATGGCCAGTCAAAGCCTTCTTTTGCCATACCTAGGGCAACGATTATGTCGAGCCCATCGATATCATTCCGCGCTACGTCAGAAATGTATTTGCGTAGTGGTTCTCGATGGCGCGGATCATCTTCTACGAGATTTGCAACTTTTAACATACGGCCGTCATCGGTTTCAATGTAATCAATGCAAGTATCTTTATCTTTTCTTTTCCATTCGCCAATCACACTGTATATCTCATCAACCTGCTGATGCTTATTGATGTTTCCGGCAGCACTAGACTGGACATTTGGTATGTGAATAATTGTCTTTTTGTGTGTATCTAATACCTCAGAAAGTGCACCGTCATCCAAGTAGTGACCGGTATAGAAATGATAGCCAATTCCAAGTGTCCTGAGGTATTTATAGCCATTTAATTGTTCGTAATACGTGTAAGTTACCTTATCGAAAGTTGCTTCGTCTTCTGGCGTAAGAATTGCTACGGAATCACCACGGAAGTAAGTACCAGTCATGGCTATAATATGCGCGTTTGTTTCTTGCATGATGTTATGCAAAACGCTTCCTAGTACGCTATTTTCGGATGTGGAAGCATGATGGAATTCGTCAATTGCAAGTAAGCAGTCTTGGAATTTTTCAACTGGAACATATTCACATGCGAAACGTAGAGTAGCGTGTGTACAGAGAAGAATATCGTCGTCACTATCCATGAATTTCATGAATGCGCCGATTTTACTTTTATCATCCAAACCGTCGTCATTGCAAAGATTATTATATTGGGCAATTCGCCAATCCCAATAATAGCCGTATTTTGTTAGGTCTTCGTCGCGAAAGGATGCACCAATTGATCGTTCTGGAACTGCGATAATGACTTTCTTTATGCCTTGGTTGTGAAGCTTATCGAGTGCTAAAAACATTAGGGCGCGAGATTTACCAGATGCCGGCGGAGCTTTAATAAGTAACCTATGGCTTGTACGTTTTTCGTATGCTCGCTGTTGCATCTCGCGCATACCGAGCTCATTTGTGTTCGTGCTTTGACCAGTTTGTCCATAGCCGACATTAACGACATTGATTGTCTGTTTGCTCGCGCGTTCCGCATTAGAATCATTATTTATGGCCGCTTCTTTTGAAATATATTTTGCATCGCCCAACTCATCTTCGCAAAGCTCAATTTGGTCGTGGTCCAGGAGCCATTTTATACAGTCTGAAGCAACCCTGTCGCCGCTATTGAGCCATTCGCGCACGTCATTCACGTCAAAAACTGGCTGCTCGGCGATTTTTTCTAATATAGTGTTATATCGGTCTAAACTATCCATTGAGCTCCTTTGTTATTTATCTTTTGTTAATTCTTCATACATTGTGAAGAGCTTTGCTAGGCGTTCTTCATCATTCAAGAAGGCTTTGTCTTGATATAACTTATCTACGAGTAAGTCATTTTTATCGTGTGCGTTACGTAGATCTTCTGGCATTTTATCTGGATCATACATTTGGGCTAGTGTCATTTCGGTATGATTCTCGCGTGCCATAAGGATATTCATGGCCGAATCATTTAGCCTTTGTTTTTGGATGGGGTTAAGTGGCGGAATCGGTAAAGTGTTATATCCTAGAGTATTTGAATATCTAATACCTTCTCCACGCTTCCCACATACGCATTTAGCCCATACAATATTCATTCTCGACATTATTATTGGCAATATAAAGAGATTATCAGTATAAATAGCAAAAGCTAGATCGGAAACGATAACATCTTCGTTGACAACTCCTGCCAAGATATATGGATTACTAGCCTTATTCACCTTCGATACAATAATCGCATTCTTTTTTTTATAGCTTATTTGCGCAAATTTGTAAGGCATATTTGCCATCATGCGCGTACTTGCAGCTTTGCTCTCTGTTCTCTCTTTTCGAACAGCTTCGAAACGTTCATGAAGTGGCCTTATTTTATCTGCCTCTATGTAATCTGTGCTATCTACCCAAATACAGAAACGATCTTTTCCATTATTCAATTCATCAGTTCCCATAAAACGCTTTATAAACTTAGATGAATTATGATCTTCTGTAAGTATTTCTTCTTTTTCGGTTTTAGATAGTATGAGATTTTTTGTACGAGCCATAGACCCCATCACCATGTTAGGGAATCCATTAATTGGAGTACGTGTTTTTGTTACGACTATATCGTCGCCTTCAATTAAATAAGGGTTGATGTTTGATACTATCTTAATACTCGTTTTTTCGTAAATATATTTTTTATCTTTTGATATGTTTCTTAAGCCAATTACCGTCACTATAACTTGAGCATTGTCCTTTGCGTTGTTTGTCCATTTGAACGATTCGTAGGCAAAACCAATTTCCACTTTTTCATTAAAAATCTTAGGAAACATAATGCTCACGTGTTCACCTTGGCATACAGAGTCGGTAGTCACAAAAGCTAATCTTGCATTGGTATTTTTTATATATCGAGAACCTTTAATAAACCATAAACCGACATAATCCATATTTTTAGAGTAATCTTCACTTCTAAAATAAAAATCAAGGTCGCTTTTCATCGAAGGGGTCTGCTCATCTGCGCCTTTATATGGCGGATTTCCTATTACATAAATCTCGTCATAAACGGCTTCAAAATCTTGTGACTCTGATTCATTATCAAAATCATTAAGCATACTTACCTTAAGATTTGACGACATCCCGTGTGGAACGTTAGGACATACAGAGTTCCAGTCTAATCTTGCCGAGTTGCTGCAAATAATTGTAGGCATATCAATGATAGGAATAATTGTAAGCTTCTTACCAAACTCTTCTTCAAATTTTATGTTCATCTGGTGTGCGGCGATATACATGGAAAGAACTGCTAATTCTCTAGGAAAATCCTCAAGTTCAATTCCGAAGAAATGGTCTAGCTTGATTTGACTATCTAATCTAATACCAATTCCAGTAGGCGAGATTTCGTCGATCGTGCGAATAATTTCTCGTTCGAGTTCGCGCAGGCGTTTATAGGTAATAATTAGGAAATTACCAGAACCACAAGCTGGGTCGAAGATCTTAATTTTGCTAATCCTTACCCAAAGCTTGTTTAGTTTGTTGATACTGTCTTTTGCCTTGTCGTATTCATTCCATAAATCATCCATAAAGAGTGGATTGATGACTTTTTCGATATTAGTGACACTAGTGTAGTCCATGCCGTTCTCGTCACGTTTTTGTGTGTCAACAATGCCCTGGAAGATGGTACCAAAAATATCAGGATTAACATCTGACCAGTCCGACTCTGCTAGTTGGATCAGCAGGTGGTGAGCCTGTGCATTAAATTGTGGGATAAGAATCGAATGTTGCTTCGTGTCGAAAATCGTGCCGTTAACGTAGGGGAATTTATTGAACGGATCTGGCATGCCCTGCTTTTCATAAGGTTTTGAGTCGAGTGACTTGAAGAGTTGTTCAAAGAAATATGGTGTATCCGAGCCGTCTAGCTTTGTATAATTTTTGATCGAATTGGTAAATTGCTTTGGTTCAAATAGATCGGTATCTTCTGCGAAATAGCAGAAAAGAAGACGACTAAAGAAGATGTTGAGATCGTGACGGAAGTTTAAATCTTTATCAATAATGCGTTGCGTATTGCATTTTACAATCTCGTCATAGAGCTCTTTCATGCGTTCTGCGGCTTTACGATCCGCATAGGCTTCTTCTTTTTGGCTAGTATTTACTTCGTTGCCGCTAAGGCCATAGAAGAATGTAAAATCTTTATCCAGGTCGCGGATTTTCGTGGAAAGAGATGCTTCCTGGCGACGATCATAGGCGGCAATATTCTGAAGATCTGTTGCGATTAAGTAACGTGGCCGATAACGCTCGGTTAGCTCGTCGTGTTTTAATTGTTCAACTTTTGATTCTAGTACAGTTCCAGCAGGAAAAACTTTAAAAAAGACAGCATCTTTAAGCAGGACGCCATCATCTTTTGCAAAGTTATTTACTCCGCCTTGCAATTTCGTAATTGTAGCCTTTGGTTTTCCATAAGCTGAAAGAAGATCGTAGATAACCGTCGATTCGTACGCATCGCGGTTCGCAATTTCAGCAATGTTCTGCTGAATCTGCTGATAGCTGATTCTAGGCATTTCTGTTGTGCTTTCCCCTGCAACAGAACAAGAATTCAAATGACAAAATTAGGACGCAACCATGTCCTTGCAATTAATTCAAAATTGATCTTAAATTAGGACACCTTGGCCGGTACTAATCGTTTTTACAACAGAGACGTACGTTCCGATTGATCCAAGACAACCTAGTCAACATGTGTCTTGACAGAAAAACACTCTCTGCTCTCGTGGTTGTTGCAATTTTTAATTTGATTAGGACTCTTTAATTATAGCATAAAACGTATGCTTTCTGAAGATGTGCAAGGTGTTAGATGACATATTCTATAATCACGTGTCAAGAAAACTGCCACCCATGTTTTCTGTACAATAATTTTTAAAACCCGATTGTATTCAAGTGGATGTCATCTATCGACTATTCGAGCGGTAGTCGGTATCGGGTCGCTGGGTTTTACTTTCTTGAATGGGGGCGTTTTGTTATAATACCTCTTTTATTTTAGAGGTGCGCCCTATAGAACGGTAAATATCTATCGATATGTATTTGTTTTGGGTATCTTCTTATTAATAAATGTATTGTGCTCCAGTGAATAAAAATACAACGCAGTATTCAATACCGCTAATAATTGTAGATTATTAAGTCCGTCCAGAATCTTGATATCTACTAGAGCATATTCCTTTACTCTTTTGTAAAGATTCTTTGCTTGGATTCTGGCCCAATTGATATCATCTTTTCCATATATATCCGAATCGTATAATTTGCTCGTCTTCTCATAATAATAACCGACTCCGTTGCTTTTGTCTTCGGGTAAAAGACTTGGCAGGTGTAACTCTTGTGCTAATATATTCTCATTAAAATCGTCGTCAAATATCGGGGCTTGTAATATATACCTAAGATTATTTATGGCATATTTTAGAGCGTTACAGTATTTCAAATATTTTTCATTTATTGACTCAGGTATGCCATTAAGTCCAATCATTTTCATAGTTTCGTCAATGCAACACTCTGTATACTCATTACGTTTATGAGCTTCAGTTTTTAAATGCAATAAATATTTATTGTAATCATCAAAGTCGTTTTCAGACGGTATTTTCTGTGTTTTTAGTTTTGTTATTAGGCTTTTTATTTGAGAATAGAAAATATCTTTTAAAACCAGAATTCTATTGTAGCGGTTAATTATATATGCATATATTTCTGTTAATTGCAGCTTAAGGCTATGAATACCATCGTCTTCACCGTCTGAGTCGTATATATGAAGTGATATATCTCCATCAGTTAATCCGACTAAACCATTCCAAATCAAAAATGGACTAACTTCTTTCTTGTATTCCTGAAAATAAAGATGATGATTGGTACTATTCGGGTGTACTACGCCTATCGACCTTATATATTCAAAATATAAATCGTCTTCATTTTTGTATGGTTTTTTATCTTTAATCTTAGATAGTCGTTCATCAAGTTTGTTCTGATTAGTGATCTCTTTTTCTTTAAAAATGATTGCTGGACTTTTAATTTTATCTTCGGCCTTAAGTGTTTCAATAATAGTATCTACACAATCTAACAATGAAGCTGAGTGCGATAAGAACTCCATCAAATCAAAAGCGCAACCATAGTCATGTTTTTCTCCAAGAACTTTTGAATTTAGATACCTCGCCGTATCCTCGATCCTGTCCATACATGCACATAGAATATTCCAACTCCGGCGGTAGGGTTTATTATTCAAAATAAGGTGGTCATTATCGTTAATACATCTCCTAAAATCCTCTATATGACTAATTGTTAGTTTTATTAATGGATAGCTCATAAGTGTCTACATTATTAATGTTGTATTTAATTATATCACAAATGATATATTCCCAGATTACTAAGTATTGATCTCTAGGTATAATCTTGGCCTTAAATATGTATTCATGATAATCAAGATTCCAGCTCGTAATCTTGTATGGGTGAGCAAGTATCACCACTTGCCACTCATCAAAAAGAAATACAGTGTCAAAATCGACTTCTTTATTTTCTTGTATTTATAATACAGTCCTGAAATCTACGTATTTATCAGTAAAGGCTTCTTCGATTTTCTTACCAGTTTTTTTCGAGATATTCCTTCACAAGATAATAACTAAGTGAATATCCAGCCCACCGCGGTAGTTCATCATCTCCTCTAAAGAATATAGTATCGTAGTCGTAACAATTTGAATCAAGCTTACTTCGGAGAATTTTAAGTATCTTCTTATTATCTTCGTCCGAACGTCCTAGGATAGTTTTGATAAATAATTGCTTCTCATTGCGATCCTTCACGAATTCGGATTCAAAATAAGTAGCAATGCCTTCATTTATAATTCCATCAAATAACGATTTGGCCCATTCATTATTTTTGCCCCAGCGAGCTGCGTGGCAAAGTTCGTGGACTAGCATTTCTGAAATTAGGTTTTCCGTGGCTATTTCTTCAGTTATTGTCAATTCAATAAAATCACTAGCATGAGTTCTGCCGCCAACCCCATCCTCGGGAATTATCATGTGATATAAACGATTTGTCGCCAGGACATCGATGTCCCTCTATTTTAAGCCTGATAAATGCATACTCCTTGGCCTGTTCTACCGCTTCTTGAGTTTAAAAATTGTCCATTTGCCGTAGTCAATAATAGATTTATCTTATTCGTATTTTTACTATTATCAATCATTCTAGCTCTCCAAAAGCCTTCATTTCTTAATAAAAAGGTAGGCCCATTCTTTACACCTCATACTCCACGATTTCGCCATTCTCCATATAGAACTCGCGAAAATCCGTCTTATCATCATATCCGACAATGTTATAATGCAGCATCTTTAGTAACGTCCCATGTCCCACAACCAAAATCTTTGCCTCATCAGAATTTCCCGCCTTCACTCGCTCCAGAAATTTTTTAGCACGTGCCAAAACGTCCCGCACTGGCTCAATTCCGAATTCATTCGTATTTAATACTCGACTAAAACCATCAATTTCCCAGTTCGCCGAATCCGTCCCCTCTAGTTCACCAAACCCCCGCTCTTTTAAATTATCATCGATCACGATCTCAACCCGACCATCCGTCGCAATTTCCGCCGTTCGTTTCGCCCTCATAAGCGGGGAACAATAGCAGACATCAAAAACCTTCACCTCTCAGTTCCTACCGCACCTTTTCGGCTTGTCGTACCCCCGTTTCGTTTAGTAGAATATCTGTCTGACCTTGCACTTTTCTCTCAATATTCCAACTAGTTTCCCCATGTCTTACCAGATATAATTTCATGACCTTCATCATACCATATATGGAGATTGTCGTCATATCATATAAGATCGGACCATATCATCTATAAGTCACTCTCTTTATTAATCTTTTGATTTTCTCTATATGCCTCAAAATATCTGCGCACCAACGGTTCAAACTGATGGTAAAAACTACTGTCCGCCTGTTCAAGGTCTTCTGTACTGACACGACCACTCTTTATCGCCTGATCAAGTTCAAAGATATTTTCACCGTCATATATATTAGTCTTAAGAGTCCGTGATCCATCTTTCATTGTAAAACTAATTTCTATATTATTACAATTTCCAGCTACACTTCGAAAACCGTCATGGGTATCTGAATTCTCTGTACTTCTAAGCTGTCGCCCTACATCTGAAACTACAATGTTTAAATTCTTGATTTGATCAGGCTCTGGCGCTAATTTATTCTCCCTTGTGGCCCGTTCAATTTCTGAAATATAGTTTTCTAAAATACCTTCAATAAAATCTAAACGCTTCTGTTGCTCTAATTTTGAAACTTCAAACAATCTCTCTTCTAGCGCAGTAGCACCGTATGGCAAAGTTGGTATATCAAATTTGCGACCGATTGAGTCAAGGGAACGATATCGATTTTTATATTTTGACATTGAAAGTAATTCTTCAAGTTTTTGATTCAATTCAAGATAATTATTTTTTTCATTAATCGAATCGAGTAGTTCTTCGCCATGTTTTTCTATTTTCTTTTCATAGGCGACTCGGTCGATATTGATAATTGGTATGTTAAAAAACTTAGCGTGTTTTAAGGCCGTTTCGGAAATCGTACCGTTTGTAATGATATAATCAGGACTCTTAGGAATCCCATTCTCAGAATAACGCCTCAGTAATACCTCGTTATAAATGGATGTTCCATTTACCCCTGTAATTTGATCTAATATATTAGGATCGCTCAAGTTAGTCTCGCTTCTTCCGGCCATATTACTCGTGCCACCATCTCCGTTTGAAATACTAATTATTGAGTCGGCGCTAACTTGTTCAAACCCATAAATCAGCTCACCAAACACGTAACTATCGATGTTTTTCTCGGAATCCCGGAAAGATGTAGATATAGTGTCTCCTCTAGCATTTTCATTTCTCGTTCCAAACCCACTCGCCTCCATAGCCTTATCTTGTCGTTCGTTCCAAACCCCTGGATTTTTCATTACCTCACGGTAAGTATTTTGTCCAATCTCATCTAGCGGATTATCAATATTACGGTAGTCTACTGTATGAGAAAGTATTGCAAAGGGTAAACCTTTAAGATCGTAAACCGGAATCTCTGATCCTTCAAAAACCATTTCATGTTTCTGAATTTCTGGATTATTAGAAAACGCCTCCGTCTCTAAATCTTCAACTTTTAACAACCGAGAATTTAAATCTTGTTCAACAATCTCTTGAATTCTTTGCTTTTCAAATCTGTTTCGCTTATTCTGTTCAGCGATATCTCGCGCTGTTCGCATTTCTCTTTCTAGCTCTTCTTGCTCTCTCTGAGCTTTTTCTATTTTTTCTTGTGCTGCTTTTCTTGCTTCTTGCTCCTTTTGTTGAGCCGCTTCTATTTTTTGTTTTTCCTCCCATTCTTTCTGACGTAAAAGCTCTTCTTCGTGATATTCGATTAAAGCTACGTGCATCGCCTCCCGGTTCCGTCGTTCCTCACTTCCAGAAGTTTTTATTCCCAGCTTATCCATAACAAATCGCGTCGCTTGTTTGAAGAGACCAGGTCTAGTAGAGATTTGTTTTCTTCTTGCTTCATTCATCATTTTATAGTAAGATAAGCCTGCTTTTATCTTATCTATTCTTGGTCTTTCTTGTTTATTATAATTCTCAGATATTTTTTTCATCCATGTCAAAGAAGATTTCTGATCTGTCGTTTCCGGTTGTTCTGTTTCGTTTAAAAAATGGTTGCCATTATCTTTATGCTCAAAATCTCCAGATTTAGGTTCTAAAATTGTCAAATCTGGAGTTATTTTCTGCATTTCATTAGCTGAAGGTAAAGTCTCGTCTCTATCCTTCTCTCGATAAGCTTCTCGTACTCGGTTAGCTGCTTCGAGTAAATCGTCTTGTTTTTCTTCAATAGTCTTAAATTTATTTTTTTGATTCAATTCTTCTTTTGTGTCTAAGTTCATCTTTTGGCTACTAAGTTCGTCCCAGTAGTTATTTGTTCTAATTTCTGTGTCTCTGTTTTGAACCTCAATATTTTTCATATTGCTAATATTGTATCGTAAAAAAAATATTAATGTTTATATATAAATATCAGTCCGTTTTTCCGCTTGTGCTATAATAAGCCTAATGAACGAACAACAAATCCAGGAGCAACGTCGATCGAATGAGGAACAGGCTACTTCTTCACGTGCCATAACGCTTGGTCTCCCTTATCTTGATACTCGACCCATCGAGGAAACTTTGCCACTCCTTTTTGGTATCATTGATATTAAAAGGATGCACAGTGACTACATTTTGCCCTTACAAAAAGGCGGTAACGGCCTTCCTTATCAGTTTATGGTTACCAGCCAAACGCCTCGCAGCACCATCAAAGAATTTAGTGAAAAGTTCAACATTAATGGTGATGGTATTGATTTTTTTCTTATCTCAAACAGTGCTTATCAGGTTCTCATGCTCCGTTATGATCCGCCAAAGCAGGTTCATTATGATGATATCCGTATTGCCAGTGACGGTGATTCCGAAACCCTAGCTTCGGTTTCGCAAACTCTTAACTCCGTAGGGACTGATAAGGTTTTTGATTTTCTTCTTGATCAAGCAGACAAACTTGGTGCTTCTGATATTCACATTGAAAACCTTCGTGAATCCATTCGCATCCGTATGCGTGTCGATGGTATTCTTCATCCTGTGGCTAACCTTGAACGTGATCGTTACCGTGTCTTCATGGGCGAACTTGGTTCTCGTGCCGGTATTTCCTCCGCCGCTAAAACTCCGCAGTCTGGACATATGCAGAAAGATATTTTCCGTAATGGCTCATCACATCTCTTGAATATCCGCGTTGAAACTGTTCCGACTATGTACGGTCAAGATGCTGTACTACGTCTTTTTAATTTTGATGAATCGCTACTAAATCTTGATCTTCTCGGTCTCTCTGAGCACGAGCTTTCAGAGATCAACGAGGTTATTTCTCATCCACGTGGACTCGTTCTAATGGTCGGTCCAACCGGTTCTGGTAAGTCCACCACACTCTATTCCATGATTAATGCTTTGAATACTACGGATCGCAAGATTATTACTCTTGAGGATCCAATTGAATATGGTATTTCCGGCATTTCTCAGATCCCAGTCAACACTACTGAGGGTGGTTCTTTTGCCGACGGCCTTCGTTCTATTCTTCGTCTCGACCCAGATGTTGTGATGGTTGGTGAGATTCGTGATGGTGACACTGCTAAAACTGCCATCCAAGCTTCCATTACTGGTCACCTTGTTCTCAGCTCTTTTCACGCAAATTCCACTGCCGCGGCTTTTTCTCGTATGATCGACCTTATCGGCACTAACCCAATTTTCTCCAGTTCCATTCGTATGGTCATGGCTCAGCGTCTTGTTCGCAGTCTTTCAGAGAATAAACGTGAATTTACTCCAGATGAAGCCACTCGTCAATTTGTTCTTTCCAAACTCAAAGGACTTTCCGAAGAGGTGATTTATGATCAGCTTGGCTTTGATTTTAATCCCGACAATTTTACTCTCTTTGAAGCTGTGCCATCTGGTGTCGACGATCCTTTTGGCTACAAAGGGCGCAAGGTAATTATGGAGCAACTTACTGTTTCCGAAGAAGTCCAAAAATACATTCGTGGTGATATTGAAGATATAAACACTAATGCTATTGAACAGACTGCTAGGAAAGCCGGCCTCATTACTCTTGAACAAAAAGGTATCTTGGCTTGCTTGCGTGGTGAAACAACATTGGATGAAATATCAAGGGTGATATAAATAAGAGGTAAAAATGGACCAAAACGAACAACAAAATCAAGTCGAGTCACTAAATCAAATTGACCAACTAGACCAAAATCAGCAATCAAACCAAGTTGAGTCGATCCAAGATCAAAACTTACAGCCTAATCACTATGTTGATCAGCTCGCAACTGAATCTGGTTTTGACACCTCGAGTTATGATAACTCCAAGGATCTTAAAAAACCAGGCAATCCTTGGAAAATTGTAGGTATCGTCACTTCTGTTCTTTCTATTCTATTTCTTCTGGTTGCTAGCCTCTTATATTTTTATAGTAATCAAAAAATTGATGAGGGCACAAAATTAGTCAAGCAATATCAGAAAGAGCTTACAGACAGTAAAACTGTCATCGCTGAATATGAATCTGCTACTAAAACTAAAGTAGTCAATACTAAAGACCAGGATGAGGCCAAAACTGAAGATAAGTCCGAGAAGAAAGCTGAAAAGCAGATCGTTAAGTGGAATGACCTCAATATTAACTTCGCTCAACTCACTACCATTGTTGGCGATGATTATCGTATCACTGGTGGCCGTATTGTGACAAATGAAGATGGTACTAAGGTTATTGCAAAACTTAATGTCTCTAAAATGGAGAAAATTGTGGATCCCAATGGTCTCGCTATGCCTCGCTATGTCGATCATGGCATGGCCACACAGACTAATGTCTACAGCAGGAAATTACCAAGTGGCGCTTGGCAATATATTGGAGTCTACACCGCCAATGGTATGGGTGCAGTTCAATGCAAGGATGTTTCCGAGGAAATGAAAGCCGCTGTTACTGTACTGAATAAATATGAATCCGATCCTAACATGAAATATTCCTGCACTACTTTCAAAGACGGTAATCCACAGGCCGGCCTCGAAACTACCGTCTTTTAGTAAATGTATGAAAACGTAATAATTATACAGATTCATAATTGATTTATTTTTTAGGGATCAATCTATTTTCTTTGCTCGTCTCACCTCTTCCATTTTTTATAAAACTATGTTAAAATAAGTCAAGTTCTAAGTAATAAAGGTAAAATATGAGTTTTCTAGTGTTGAAAAAAATTGGTGATGCCCAGAAAAAGAAAGCCATCGTTGATGTTCGCTCTGGTGATACCGTTAAGGTAACTCAGAAAATTAAGGAAGGCGAAAAATTCCGTTTTCAGGTTTTCGAAGGTGTCGTAATTCGTGTAGACCGCAAAGAGTCTCACACTGCACGTATTGTTGTGCGTAAAATTGCTTCCGGTATCGGTGTTGAGAAATCTTTCTTGATGCATAGTCCATTGGTTGAAAAAATTGAAATCGTTAAACGCGCTAAAGTTCGTCGTAATAATCTTTCATACCTTCGCAATCGTTCTGGTAAATCTGCTCGTCTTGCTGCTAGAGATTTTGATCGTATCGCAGTTAATACCCTCAAAGAAGAAGCGGCTGTTGAAGCTCCCGTAGAGACTGAAACTACAAAAACTGAAGAAGTTACTGCAGCGTAAAACTAGAAAATTCCAAATAAACCTCAACCGAGGTTTATTTTCATTCTCAGATAACAATTTGTTAGCTGGATTTTAGAGTTCATCTTCTCCAATTTTATATATAAGATAATTACTCAATAATTAACCAATCCTCGATCTGAAAATCTTCACCGCTTACACCAGCCACTGCGAGGTAAACTTTATGATTTTTAAATTCCGGGTGTATCACTAAAAAGCTATCTGCTGCAAATCGCATCTGATCCTGCTTACGTTTATTAATAAATTCAATCGGTTCGCCATATTTTGCTGTTTTACGGTATTTTACCTCCGTAAAAAACAGGGAATTATCCAATCTTGAAATAATATCAATTTCAAAATATTTGGTTCTAAAATTTTTTGCGACAATTTCGTGTCCCTTAAAAATTAAGTACTCTGCTACCTTTTCTTCGCCGAGTTTGCCTAGTTCGGTAGACGTTGTTATAATCCCAGCTTTTATGTTTTCAGCTTTTTGTTCTGAACCCTCGTCTACTTTCTCACATTGACTCAAATTTCTTTGCCTAATTAGCCTTTTATCTTTTATTGAACTGCTCTGTTTTATTAAAATTTCATGTACTGGTCGAAAAGAACGTCGGTGTTCCGGTGTTAAGCCATATTGTTCCATTGCTCGTTGATGCAAGGCTGTTCCATATCCCACGTGTTTTTCAAAGCCATACTTGGGATATTTTTCCGCCAATTTTTTCATGTAGCGATCTCGCTCTACTTTAGCCAAAATACTTGCCGCCGAAATTTCTTTGATCAAAAGATCACCCTTTTTTAGGGTAGAGACGTATTTTTCAAGCGGTGTTTCAATTAAAAAATTCATCGTCCCGTCAATAACAATTTCAGAAAAAGGTATATGTGCTTCTTGAATCTGTTTGATGGCTCTTCGACAAGCTAGCCTCAGACTCGCGGATAAACCGATTTTATCAATCTCGCTCGCCTCCACCCAACCCGTGGCCACTGCCAGCGCACCGCCTCTAATTTTATCGTATAAAATCTCACGTTTTTTAACCGTCAATTTCTTTGAATCAGTTAGTTCAAAAATCCAAGCATATTTTTCTGATTCTCGCTCGATTATTTCCGGATTTGGCAAAATGCAAGCCCCAATCACCAGTGGTCCCGCATATGGGCCCCGACCAACCTCATCAATTCCTAAGATCATAGCCTGATTATAACAGTAAATTTATTTCTTTATTTTGAAACATTGAAACGAAATTCTACAATATCACCATCTTGCATAATATAGGTCTTACCAACTGTTGCTAATTTTCCAGCTGCCTTTACCGCCGCTTCGTTTCCTAACTTTACAAGATCATCATACTTCATTACCTCTGCTGCAATAAATCCACGCTCAAAATCAGTATGAATTGTCCCGGCCGCTTCGGGAGCTGTTGCACCTTTTTTGATTGTCCACGCGCGCACTTCTTTTTTTCCGGCAGTTAAGAAAGATTGCAAGCCTAAAGTGTCATAGGCTGCCCTTACAAGTTCCCCTAAAGCATCTTCCTTTACGCCATAACTCTCCAAAAATTCCATTTTTTCTTGCAAACTCATGCCGGTCATTTCTTCCTCAAGCTTTGCATTCACGAACACCGCGTGGGCCGGTTTTACAAGTCCACGCAATTCATTTTTTAAATTTTCATTTATCAGTTCGTTTTCGTCCACATTAAACATGTAAATCACTGGTTTTTCTGTCAAATATGGAATCTTCTCCTCAGTCGTATCTTTGCTTTTCTTGCGCTTTGCCTCAACTTTTTCGCGTGTTTCAAAATCAGCTAGCTCTAGTTCAGTTTGAATAATTTCGATATCAGCTTTTGGATCAACTGGCGCTGGTATGTTTGCGCTGGCTGAGACATGCATGATATCATCGTTTTTAAAAACACGCACCACATGACAGATAATCTGGCATTCGCGAATATGCGCAAGGAACTTATTACCAAGCCCCTCGCCTTTTGATGCCCCTTCGACTAAACCCGCAATATCCACAAATTCCACAGTTGCTGGGATTTTTTTTTCTGCATTATACATTTTTTCCAGGACATCTAAGCGTTCATCCGGCACCGGCACAATTCCCACATTTGGCTCAATCGTTGCAAATGGGTAGTTAGCTGCCAAAGCATGTGCATTAGTCAATGCATTAAACAACGTCGACTTTCCCACATTTGGCAAACCCACAATTCCAATTTTTAAATTCATATAAAATTTCCCAGAGTAAATTTATTTTAAAACTATTTATATTATATCTTAACATACCTTTAATCGGACATCAAAATCTGGTGTGTAGTATAATCGGGTTAAGACTCAGTCTTATTAAACGAAAGTGAGATTTAAGAAATGAATGGTGAAAAGTTATCATCGAGTAATGGTGAAAATATGGAGAAAGTATTAGATCCACGTGTAGAGTCTCTGGCAATCCCTCTTGCAAGAGATTATGCTGAGAAGCATTATCCAAAACTTGAAGATGGTACTTTCCAGCCAGCTTGGCGCGGCGTCAATGGTGAAAAAGCCTTAAAGAATAAATCTCCAGACGATTTGATGGCAGAAGGATATTCCGAGCTTGCTGCTCATGCTTCGGTTATTGACATCGCAAATCAACCTTACGACAAATATTCTGATTATTGGAAAGAACAGAATCGTGGCGGTGCAGAGTTTTTGATTGGATTGATGGACGAGCGTGGTGCTGATACTTTAAGCAGTTTAAACCTTGAAGATGAAAAAGTCCGCAATGAATATGGTGACTTAATTCATGAAAATTGGATCAAGTGTAATGAATGGGTAAAAGATCCAAATTATGGCGATCCAAAACTTGCTTGTGGTTTTGCTGAATTATCAAAAGAAGAACAACAGAAAGATATTGATCAACTTGGTGTTTTGCAACAGTGGATTGCAGAACAAAAGTAATGAATCATTTTTATAAAATTTAAAATCATAAAATTCTAGTATGTCTTTTGCTCTGGACATTTCTCTAGAATTTGTTTCATCGCTTCTTTTTCCGCCTCAGTTACCCAAAGTAAGTATTTGTATTTCACCGAAATCTGTCTTGCCACATATTGACAACGAAAACTTTTATTTCTGTAGATTATAACATGAACTTGCAATGTACAAAATGTAGGAATCATTAAAGGCTAATATAAAGTCAATATCTTTATTATTTATAGAAATCAATCGCTGGCGATGACATTGAATCGTTGCTTATTTCAGGTTTCTTTTTTGTAAAACAAACATTAGTAATCTCTCTTTCTAATAAATCTAGGTCTTTTATTTTTGATGTAAATTCATTTTTCTGTTCAATTTCTGAGATAGCCGTGTCTATTATTTTTTTATCTATAACAGTATCTTGTATTATTTTTTTAAAAATATTTGAAATCTTTCTTTCTGGTGTATCCAGTATCCATTTAGCCACATTCCCGTCAATACTCACATCTAGTTTGTAATTTGAATCCTCGAGCTTCTTCTTTTTTAACTCATTTGTAAAAATTCCAAAAAACACATACATATGAATATGTGTATAGTTTGCAAACTCAGAAAATGAATAGATAGTCATAATATCTTCTAAAGAATTGTATCACAACGAAATTGCGCGCGCATATAAATGATCGACAATTGTTAATAAAAATGATACAATACATCACGTGAGATAATTATTCTCAAGTTTCTGTAGAAAAGGGGGTGCTAGATATGGCATTACAGAAAGGTTTAAATAAGAATAGGAATCATCATGACGATCTATCTCAGTCTGGCAAGGGCTATGAGAGATACAATGTTCATGGTACAAGCATCAGTAGCCTATCCGGTCCTGTTCATAGTGGAAAGAAGAATGAATATGGGCAAGGGAAGCATAGCAAGGGTGGAAAGCCTAAACAGAAACATTGGTAAAATATAAGACCAGCACTTTAGCCTCGGATTAAGTCCGAGGCATTCTTTTTTAATCATATTGTATATATAATATGAAGCTTATGTATTTTTAATGCTATTTCGCTAGTTTATAAAAGTAGTTGATTATTTGAATTCAGTAACTTCTTTGCTCTGGACATTTCTCTAGAATTTGTTTCATCGCTTCTTTTTCCGCCTCAGTTACCCAAAGTAAGTATTTGTATTTCACCGAAATCTGTCTTGCCACATATTGACAACGAAAACTTTTATTTTTTGGTAGCCAAGTCGCTGCATCGCCATCTGATTTTTGTTGGTTTGCTGCCGCTTGTACTGCAATTAAATTCAAAGGGTCGGTTGCAATTTTAAATCTCTCCTCAGCAGTTTTATATTGCGCTCCTTTCTGCCAAGCGTCCGACAGCGCCACTACGTGATCGATCTGCACTTTTTTTGAAATTTCTGATCGGTTTTTAAATTCCATTTCTTCGCCCGTATAAGGTTCGTAGAATTTTCCAGCCACTACGTTACATTTTTCGTCCACCTTTGCCGTATCGCCAAAGTCTCGTTTTAAAATCCGCTGTCTTAAATTACAACCTTCAATTTCCGGCCAACCATTATAAAACTCGGTTCGTTTATATCCAGTCTTCGGCGCCCGCCCTTTTACCTCCAGTTTTGAAAGTAGTTCTGTTGCAAGCGGTGTTCTCTCTGCCTGCTCACTAGGATTATTTTTATTACCATCTTCACCGCTATTATTAGTTTCGTTATTTTGATTATTGCCTTGAACTATCTTACCGTTATCGTTACTATTATGCAGCCCAGAGTTTATATTTTCTTTTGCGCTTGACTCGGCTTTTTTCTGATAAGAATTTGGATTTGCGATAATCGTTAAAATCACAATTCCGCTTAAAATCAGTGCCGTAATCGCCCGTCTCGTTTTATAAACTGTTTTTAAATTCATTTAATTTCTTCTCCTGTTTCAGCCTTCAATTCCGGCTTCTCAGTTTTCACTATGTTATGGCTGGTAAATCCAACCACGCGATTCTTGGTCGTCTACTTTGACCCCTGCAAAGTTCTTGCGTATTTTACCACTGATATCAAATCCTGATCCTGATCAAAATCTGTCTCTGGCAAATTACCTACAATCATTTCGATTAATTTATGAAAGCTCATCAGTCCCGTCACTTTTCCGTGATCGTCCACCACAATAAAGAAATAACAACTCGTACGAATAAATGCGAGAAGTGCCTCTTTTAAGGTATAATTTTCGCTCATGTAATAAACATTCTTATCCAAGAAAGCGGAAGCTCGGTCGGTTTCTTTTACGCTAAGACTAAATAGTGTCTTTGTGTGGATAAGCCCTACAATTTCACCTCTCGCGCCCACCACAGGGAAGTGTGATAAACCCGATTGATAAAGTCGCGATAGAGTCAGAGGCCCCATAAAATCATTTTCGTGGATAATAATTACCTCATTTTTTGGCGTCATCACCTCTTTTACAATCTTACTATCAAAAGTCATTGCAGCCGCCATAGTTCTTCTTTGTTGTTTTGAGATCACTTCCTCTGGCAGTTTATTAATCAGCCACACTAAGTCTTCTGTGGTTTCCGGATAAAAGACTTCTGGTAAATCCTCGTCAGGCGAATTCTTAGTAAGCAAACTCCCGTTATCTATCTCTATATTAGTTCCAGTTCCTGACATTCCATTACCCATCTCATTGACTTCATCCATCTTCGCCTCATGCCGCACTAATTTCGCCGCCGTATCTTTATCAGTAAAAATATTACGATTCATCGGCCCCACAAAAGAAGTATCAGCCACACTGGTCGAATTTACCGGTTCGCTTTCGATATTATGTTCTTCGTGCTCATCTAAACTCTCAATTCTCTCGCTATTCTCATCCACTTCAGTCGTTTTTTTCTCGACAAAAATTTTCCCAAGAGCTTTGGCTAATCCTTTGAAAAAGCCACCAAGTTTCTCCCCTATTTGACTAAAAATTCCTTTTTTCCCCTTACCAAAAATACCTGAAGATTGGTTTAAATCCGCATTTTGATCCGCACTCATCTCGTCCATTTTTTACCTCCGTTTTTTGTCGCACCGCCCACAAACACGCTAAAATATGCTAATATCTATATTATACAAAAATTTATTGAATTAAGCGATAGATTTTGCTTAGGAGGTTTATGAAGAAGTTACCATTTATTGCTGTTAGCGCACTCATCATCGGTTTCTTGTCTCTCTGTGTTTATTCTTATCAACAGAATCAGCAGTACGATCAGTGGATTGCTTCGCTTGACCGTTCAAAATATATTGGAAAGGAAGATCGCAACGGCAACATCGGCGATAATTATGAGGGGAACAAAGATGCTAAAGTTTTAATCGTTGAATATGCCGATTTTCAGTGTCCAGGCTGTGCTACTACTTTCCCCTATCTCTCTAAAATTATTGAAGAATATAAAGGTAAAGTTGGTCTCATCTTTCGCAATTTTATTCTCACCTACCATAAAAATGGTACAGCTTCCGCTCACGCCGCGAATGCTGCCGCCTTACAGGGCTACTGGCAGCCGTTTGCCACACTTCTTTTCAAAAATCAGGCCGAGTGGGAAGATCTAGATTCAGAAAAGCGTGATGCTAAATTTAAGGCTTATTTTGAAGAAGCTTCCAACCATAAAGGTAATGCTGATCAATTTTTAGCTGATATGAACAGTGAAGCCGTTAAGAAAAAAGTGAAGTCCGATATGGCGATTTCTAAACTCGTGAATATCACAGAAACACCAACCATCATTATTAACGGCGAAAAACTGCCTAGTGTTTCGGTCAACGAAGCTACTTTTAAAAAGACTGTTCACGAAATGATTGATGCCGCTTTAAAGAAAGTGGAATCTGAAGCAGCCACTAAAAAATAGGGGAGTCACTGTATGCCTCAGCCAAAGATAGATTTTGTTATCACTTGGGTCGATGGTACTGATCCAAAATGGCTGACTGAAAAATTACAAACACTCCAGAAACTTCAAAATACGAGAGTCGATGTTAAGATAGCTTCTAAACAGTTCACCTCTGACCCTTTTAGAAATTCGAAAAATGACATCCATCCTCTCGAGTCTCCAAAAATTGATGCGTCCGATCTGCGTTTTCGTAATGATTTCGATTTTTTAAAATACTGGTTCCGTGGAGTTGAAAAATTCGCTCCATGGTTTAATCAAATTTTCTTTATAACGTTTGGACATCTCCCATCTTGGCTTAAGCCCACTCATCCCAAACTTAGAATTATTCGCCATGAGGATTTTATCCCCAAAGAATTTCTTCCCACCTTTAACTCTCATACCATTGAAAATCACCTTCATCTCATTCCCGGCCTCTCAGAATATTTTGTTTATTTTAATGATGATTTTTATCTGTTAAAACCCACCAAACCAACCGATTTTTTTGCTAAGTCCAGATCAAAAAAACTAAATAAAAAACAAGATAATTCGAAGAACAAACCTGAATTTTATCTCCCGCGCGCTTTTTTTGCAGAAAATATTCTCATCAATAATCCTTCTCGTGATATATTCCCATACATTCAAATGAATAATATGGCACAGATTAATCAAAAATATCACAAATCTGAGTTCTATCATCGACATTTTTCTAAGGCCTATCATCTCAAATATGGTATATTTAATCTCAGGAATCTCTTTCTTTCCCCCTGGAAAGAATTTTCTCTCATCTATGATCCACATTGTGCCACATCTTATCTAAAATCTACTTTCAAAAAAGTTTGGCAAGACTCGAAAGAAGAGCTTACAAATACTTCGGCTCATCCATTTCGTTCAAGTCAAGATATCTCACATATGATATTTTTCTACACGCAACTTTTAGACGGACAATTCATACCTCGTTCACCACGTTTTTCTCACCATACGATGCTAAGTGAGGATGACGTAGAAAATCAGAAAATCATTAAGCTTGTCGAACATCAAAAATATCATCTGCTCTGCATTAATGACGGCAATGTCAGGGATCTCGAAAAAACTAAATCTGAGCTCGAACAAGCTTTTAATAAGATCCTTCCTGAAAAAAGCAGTTTCGAACAATAGTTACGATCATTCTCTGTAAAAATTTGATAAATACTAAAAATATGGTAAAATATCTCCATTACCAGCATGGTAAAGTAATTTAAAACCGTGCTAAGACTTGGGATTATAGTCCCATAACCAAAGGGGGTGTTTTTATGTTAAATACATACGAAGACGTGGCGCTAAGTCCAGAGCTTAGTGTTATTATGCAGAAAGTTATCGAGATCATCGACGGTTTCCAAAAGAGTAAGGCTATCGGCATTAGTAATGTCTATAACTTCTTTCTCAATATCAAGGGCTTCGTTCCGTTCGATCAGGCCAATCGGCAAAAGTTAGAATATTCGACCTATGAGTTATTTTTTATCGACTTTGCCATGGAATTTGACGAACTAAGCGTCAATGAATGCTTTAAAGTCGCTGATTATTTACAAGAAAATAGTCAGGATGGCTACTTGCTGTCAGATTTCGATGATCTGATTGATGCTTTCGTTCAGTTTTTGAAGTACGAAAGGTTGCTTTATGAGGATTGCATGCTTCTTGCAGATTCTCCTTTCGTAAAAGACTACCGCAAAAAACGCCTTATTCATTATGCTGCCTGTCTTACGCATATCAAATTCAATGTAGACGAATTTGATAAATATTATGCGCAATTAGGGCAATGCGAAAAGGAGCTGATTGAGTTAAGAAGCAGAAAGCTACAGCTTTATCGTGAGATCGACATTATGATCATTATGATGGAGTGGATGTTCAAAAACTACGATCTATCAGAGAATGACTATTCAATTAGTGCTCTTTACGATAAGATCACTTCGATCCCGCTTGATGAGGACGAACAGGAATAGCACAGGTGTAAAGTAACGGTAAAAATCATCATAAGGAGCTTCGGCTCCTTTTTTAGACCCCCTTTCTAGTCTCAAGTTTTAATTCAGTTACAAGATGATTTTCTACTCTCTTTCTAGATTTCTTCCGACTCTCTCTAGATCCCTCTTGTCAAAATCCTAAAAACCACTATAATACCTCCTGTTGCATCCTAGGATAGCAGCAAATGTACATTAAAAATCGTTAAGCAAGAAAATCCTTTAAGGAGGAAAAGATGATATTTGGGTTTTTAAGGGCTAAGTCAGAAAAAGCGATTCAGAGTCCATTCTGTAGACTTAGCCAGTTCAAGATTAATGGTACCAAAAAGAAATTCTTGCGCTTTATGAATTCTTTCAGAAGTACCGGTTTGATTTATTTCGGTGACGAGGCAAGAGAGAATGAGTGGTTTTTTGATAAGATCACAGACGAATATCCGGAGCTTGTACTAAGAATATCCCGCCTCAAATTGAAACCGAACGATAATAGAAGTATTCCAATTTTACTTGATATGTTTATGGGGCCTGAGGCTTATTATAGATTCGATGAGTCGGATCTTCCTCCCGTTCTTTTATGTCACTGGCATGCTACGCAGAAAGATCGTAATGAGCTACTAGCATAAGCTAAGTAATTTGGAATTTGTAACATATGTCTTAAAGATACCTGGCGTATAACTGATTTTCCAGTTATATACGCCAAAATACAATTGAATAAGGATCATTATAAACACAAGTCTTAACGATTTTATGGGAGCCGCGGCTCCCATTTTTATATTTAAGATCGGCTCTGGGGTCAGTATTTTTTTAATCCAGAATCTTATCTCTACATCTGAAAATTTCATCTCCCATCTGAAGATCTCATCCTTATGTTTGGAGATCTTATTTTTTATCCGAAAACTCTTATTCTTGCACTAGTATTCATTTATGTTTTAATAGAACACGTTACTATAATAAAGTAAAGTTTTTTAAAATACTAAAACTCAAAAAGTTTCCCGCTCCAAAAGAGCAAGTTTGAGATGGTTACTCATCTTAGTTTCCGTGTCAAAGACACGACAAAGGAGAAAAAATGAAGAAAACCGAAACAAGAAGTTCTGAAGTTACAAGCATCACCGAGACCCTGTTCTTTGCCTATATGGACGATCTCATTAGGAATAAATTGGATTTTTTAGGAAGTTTCAATCGGTTGTTTGCAAATGTGAAGGGCTATGTTCCCCTCAGTATGATCGATGTTAGGCGCGTAGAATATCTGGAATTCGAGCAGCTGCTTTTCCAGGCAACGGAATATTATGAGGAGCTTTTAAGCACTCCGGGTCTCAAGGTTCTAGGGCATTATCATGACCAGCCAGATTATGCCGCGTCGGATGTTGTGACTTCAATTTGTTTGTATATTCTAAATAAAGAAAAATGGATTCAGGATCTTTATAGGGAACTAATTGATGATCCATTTGTCAGATTGTTTTTTAAGAAGCACGCTGAGTTGGGTGGTCAATTTTATCAAGAGATCGAATGTGTCGACGGTTGTTTAGCTTCTATTAAGAGTCGGTTGAATAATCTACAGAATCAGCTTGATGAAGAGAAGCAGAATGCAACGATTAGTGCCATGGCCTATAGAGATCTTGCTCTAAGTTTAGGAAAAATTCTCAGAGCCCTGCGGGATAATAGTATTCCTCCTGTAGCGGAGCATGAAAAATCGAAGGTTGGCCAAAAAAGTGATCCCGAAAATCTTTTACGCGAAGTGAAAAATTATGTCAGAATAAAACACAACGCAGAAAAAGCAGGAGAAAAGAAGGAATCCATCTATCCTGAATCCAGAGAGGATATGGATATGGCGCAAAAAGAAGATTCGGTACTGTCTGTAAATAACAGCTGTTCGGAGTGCAAAGACCAGAATCGTCAGATCCATGTAGTGAAACCCAGTGAGGCAAAAAGTGCTGTTCGGATATAGGTATGAGAAACTATGGTTTAAATACAGAAGCAAAGGAAGCGCAAGCTGTCTAGATATGAAAGGTGTGAGAGAAAAAGCATATCGTCAGAATAAATCAGGTATGAGAGAAAAAGTAAAAAGAGAAGAGTTTTAGTATAACCTGGGAGGCTGAGGCCTCCTTTTTTCATAGGTAAAACTTAGCTCACTATCACAGTAAATTGACAAAATGTCAAGAATAAGGTATGATAAAGAAAATATGAATGTAAAAGTCATAATGAGAAACTGTTCAAAAAGATGTCTAAGAAGAAAAGAAAGGATCCAGGGAATATTAAAATCTGCTTAGTATGCTCGAGTGGCGGACATCTTGCGCAGTTATATCAAATAAAGCCATTCTGGCAGGACAAACAACGCTTTTGGGTAACCTTTAACAAAACAGACTCTAATAGCCTCTTGAAATCAGAAAAAGTTTATTATTGTCACTATCCTACAAATAGAAATTTGAAAAATCTTTTAAAAAATACACTTTTGGCGTTCAAGGTTCTAAAAAAAGAGAAGCCAGATATTATTATTTCGACTGGAGCAGCGGTTGCTGTACCGTTTTTCTATATCGGAAAACTCTTTAAAACAAAAAATATCTATATTGAAGTTTTTGATAGAGTAGACAAACCTACAATGACGGGAAAATTAGTCCAGCCAGTTTGTGATAAAACTATTGTGCAATGGGAAGAAATGACTAAAGTTTACAAAAACTCAATTAACTTGGGAAGTATTTTCTAGCAGGAGGTAGAATATGATTTTTGTTACTGTTGGAACTCATGAACAATCTTTTGAAAGATTAGTGAAAAAAGTTGATGATCTAAAAAGAGATAAGATAATTGATGAAGATGTTGTAATTCAGAAAGGATATACTGATTATGAACCACAATATTGTGAATCATATAAGTTAGTTAACTATAATGATATGCAAAAATTTTTAAAAACTGCCAGAATCATAATTACTCATGGTGGTCCGGCAAGTTTTATAGCACCACTTACAATTGGAAAGATTCCCATTGTTGTCCCTAGGCAAAAAAAATTTAATGAACATGTAAATAATCATCAAAAAGATTTTGTTAAACAAGTAGTTGCAAGAGACAATACAATTATTCCTTGTTATGATATAGACGACTTGGAAGGATTAATAAAAGAATATGATTCAATCGTAGAAAATATGAAAGAAAATTATAAATCTAACAATAAGTTATTTTGTGAAAAATTAGATGAAGAAATAAGGGACGTCTTTTATAAATAATAAATTCTGAGGATAAATGAATGGTGAAAAAACTAGATATTGGTGTATATCTATTTTGGATAATAATTAGTTTTATGAAAGGAATAGGCTTTTCTAGTGCTAATCCAATCTATATTTTTTCCTATGTGATTGGAATTTTATTAACATTTATAAAAATAATTAATGTCAGATATAGAAAAAGTGAACTTAAAAACATAGGCATAATACTTTTAATTGGAATTATAAATTATATTGTTGGAAAAGAGACGACAATATTATTCACTGCAATAGCAATAGCAACTTTAAAAGATATTGATATAAAAAAGATATTGAAAATAATGTTTTTTACTAGAGTTATTGCATTTATCATTGTGATTATATCGTCTTTGCTAGGAATTATTCCTAATAATACTATTGAATTCTATAGGGAAGGTATAGGATTTGTAAAAAGGATGACATTTGGATATAGTCATCCAAATCTTACACAAGCATCTTTTGTTTTAATAGCTGTTTTATATGTATATAATTATTATGAAAAAATTGATCTAAAAAGAGTTGTAGTATTAGAATTGCTTAATTATTTAATATATTATTTTACAGTATCAAGAAGCGGGTTTTTTATATTATCAATTTTCTTAGTATACGTTTATTTAATGAAAAGAATAAAAAGAGTTAATAAAAATTCAAAAAGATTATTAAATGCGACATTATTTTTCTCAATCCTATTTAGTTTTATAGTTGCATCATTATATGGAAAAAATACAATAGTTAATAAAATGGATACTATTCTAACGGGAAGAATTACATATATGAGTGAAACTATTAAAAATTATCAAATACCATTTTTCTCAACAAATAAATACAATAATATTCTGTTTGATAATGGTTATTTTGACTTGATTTATAATGGAGGCTTATTGGCATTTGCTTGGTATATGTATAATCAAGTAAAAACAAACAAAATTTTGGCAAAAAATAATTTAGAAAAAGAGATTATGGTTACGTTATTTTTGCTTATTTATTGTATAACGGAAAGTTATTATGCAAGCATTATTATGAATATAAGTTTAGTGTTCTTTGCTTATTATATATTTTCAAGTCCGATAAGTGGAAACTGTAAGAAGAAAGAAATTAATGATGGAAAATTACAAAACAATACTAAGAGGTAAAGATGAGTAAAGTTGGAATATTATCAATGCAAAGAATAAAGAATTATGGCTCATTTCTACAAGCGTATGCTTTAAAAACACTTGTAGAAAATTTAGGACATGAAGTTCAATTTGTTGATTATTATGTTGAAAAACCAGTTATAGAAATGGTGAATAACACTAAGCACAGTTCTTTTAGCAAAATAGTGCAAACAATGGAGGGAGATGCTCCCTTTGTTCAAAAAATACAATACATGATTCACAAAAAGAACTTTGGGAAAAAGTACTATAAATTATTAGGTTTAACAGAAGATCTTAATTATAATCCAAAATTAGATACACTTATTATAGGAAGTGACGAAGTATTTAATTGCATTCAATCAAATACAAATGTTGGATTTTCAATGGAATTATTTGGGAAAAACAATAATGCAAAGAATTTAATCTCGTATGCAGCTTCTTTTGGAAATACAACAGTAGATAAATTAAAAAAATACAATAAATTTGACGAAGTAAAAAATCTAATAGTTAAATTTAATAGTATTTCAGTAAGAGATACAAATTCTGGAAAAATAATTAATGAAATGACAGAAAAAAATATAAATTATAATTTAGATCCTGTACTAATATATGACTATATAAATGACTGTAATGAAATTCCCGAATTGAGCCTAAATGAAAAGTTTATGATAGTGTATGCGTATTCGAATAGAATTTCAAAAGAAGAATCAAAGCATATCAAAGAATTTGCGAAGAAAAATAAATTAAAAGTTTACGCAATTGGAGGAGCACAAAACTGTGCTGATAAATTCATTGATTGTTCTCCTTTTGACGTGCTAGCATTTTTTAAAAAAGCAGAAATAATTATAACAGATACATTTCATGGAAGCATTTTTTCTATTATAAATAAGAAGAAATTTGTGACCCTAGTTAGAAAAAGTGTAGGAAATAAATATGGAAATGAAGAAAAACTTACCGATTTATTGTGTAGATTAAAACTAGAAGATAGGATTATATATGATATTTCTAACCTTGAGAAAATAAGTAATAGAGAAATCAACTATTCAGATACTGACAATATTTTAAAAGCTGAAAGAGTGAAAGCAAAAAAATATTTAAAAGAATGCATTAAATAGATTATGTGTCGAGGTGCTAAAAGTGAATAAAGATAAAGTGTCTATTATTGTTCCAGTTTATAATGTTGAAAAATATTTAGAAAAATGTTTAAAGTCATTAATATCACAATCATATAAAAATATTGAAATTATTTTAATTGATGATGGCTCTAAAGATAATTCTGGAAGAATATGTGATGAATATAAAAGAAAAGATTCAAGAATAAAGGTTATCCATAAGGAAAATGCTGGAGTAAGTGAAGCAAGAAATTCAGGATTGCAAAAAGCAATTGGAAAATATATATGCTTTGTTGATGCTGATGATTTTGTTATGAACGATTACGTAGAGTATATGTATGAACTAATTGTAAAAAATAGTTCTGAAATTGCTATTTGTACAAAAATATTTAGTAACTTCGATGAAAATCAAACATCAGATGAAGCGATAGAAGCCCTAGATGGAGAAAACACTGTTATCAGAATATTGAATTATAGAATACCAATCGGAGTTTATTCTAAGATATTTAAAAAAGACCTTATAAAAGATAATAAAATTAGGTTCTTTAAAGATATTTATATGGGTGAAGGATTTAATTTCAATGTTGCATGTTTTCAAAGAGCAAAAAAAGTTGTGATTAGCAATCACAAAGTATATTATTATAGAAGAGATAACAGTACTAGTGCCACTACTAAATTTTCAATCAAAAAATGCGAAAATAGCCTATACGCAATGAAAGTTATGCATGATAATCTCATAATAAGAACTGAACACGTAATTAATTCATGGAAATATGCTCTATGGAGAACATATAGTGATGCTTTTGACTATATATACTTAGGCGATGGGAAAAAAGATAATTTAGACAAATTCAAAGAATATAAAAAATATATAAAGACCAACTATAAGACATACAAAAAAGTAGATATTTCAAAAAAAGATAAATTTAGAGCTATATTAATGGGAGTTTTTCCAGAAACAATACCATTTATATTAAAATGCCGAAGATTTATTTATAAAATTAAAATTTAAAAGGAAATAGCAAAATGAGTAATCCGATTAGAATCCTACATATTGTTCAAAGGATGGAAGCTGGTGGAACTCAAGCTTTTTTAATGAACTTATATAGGAATATTGATAGAAGTAAAATTCAATTTGATTTTTTAGTAGAATACGAAGAAAAAGAATTCTATGATAATGAAATAATAAGTTTGGGTGGAAAAATTTATTATACTAATTTTAGAAAAACATTAAATGTAATTAAATTTAAAAGAACAATATCAGAAATATTGAAGAACCATCCAGAATATAAAATTATTCATATTCATGCGACAGCTATTGGGAGAATTTGTACTGATGTTGCTAGAAAATGTGGCGTAAAAACGATAATTGCGCACTCACACAGTAACAATGCAATCAAAGATTGGAAAAATTATCCGAAAATAATTTTAAGAAAATTATATACAAAAGGGCCAACTGATTTTTTTGCTTGTTCAGAAGAAGCGGGGAAATATACCTTTAGGAATAAGGAGTTTACTGTAATTTACAATGCAATTGATATTGATAAATTTCTATTTAATCAAGAGGTTAGAGAAAATATTAGAAAAGAACTTAATATAGAAGATAAGTTTGTAATAGGCAACATCGGAAGATTACAGAAAGAAAAAAATCAAACTTTTTTGATAGATATTTTCTATAAAATTCAAAAAAAGAAAGATAATGCTGTATTATTAATTATTGGAAAAGGTCCACTTGAAAACACGTTAAAAGAAAAAGTTAGTAATTTAGGAATTGATAATAAGGTTTATTTTTTGGGAAATAGAAAAGACGTTGAAAAAATCTACCAAGGAATGGACGTATTTGTTTTGCCTTCATTATATGAAGGATTAGGGATAGTAGCTGTTGAGGCACAAGCATCTGGTCTTCCAGTTATAGCATCTACAGGCGTAGCAAAAGAGGCAAATATTACAAGTAATATTCAAAATATTGATTTAAAGGATTCAATAGATATATGGGCGGAAACAATATGTAGATCAAATGTTGAAAATAGAAATAGTGTCGAAAAGCTTGTTAGAAATTCAAAATTTGATGTAAAAAATAGCGCAAAATTCTTACAGGAATTTTATTTAAAAAAATATTATGGGGATGGTTGCAATAAAAACAATGAATAAAAAAACTATAAAAAATTATATCTATAATCTCATACAGCAAGTTTTATTAGTAGTAAGCCCACTCATTACTATCCCATTTCTATCAAGAAGTTTAGGCGCTGAGGGAATTGGCGCATATAGCTATGCTTTTGCTTTAACTAACTATTTTACACTTGTTGCAACATTGGGCTGTGATGTATATGGTAGAAGAGAGATATCGTATGTAAAAAACTCTTTGATAGATAGAAGTAAAAAGTTTTGGAGCATCCAAATTATTAAGACAATATGTACGCTGTTAGTTAGTATTTTTTACATTGCATTTTCATTAAATAATGCTAATAAAGTATTGTTATTAATTTTAACGTTTCATTTAATAAATGTCCCATTAAATATAGGTTGGTTTTATCAAGGAACTGAAAAATTTAAGAAAATAACCGTAAGAACAGTCTTTTTAAAATTAGCAGAATTATTATTTGTAATATTCTGCATACATAGTAAGAATGATTTAATAAAATATACATTTGGAAGCAGTTTTATTAATTTCTTAACTTTTTTTGTATTATGGTTAGATATAAAAAATGATATTAAGTTCGAAAAAATTGCTTTAAAAGACATTAAATATGACTTAAAGAATTGTTTACAATTTTTCTTACCAGCAATTGCAACATCGATATATACTTTGTTAGACAAAACGATGTTAGGAACTTTAACTGGAAGTTATATAGAAAATGGATATTATGAACAAGCGCAAAAAATTAATATCGTATTATTAAGAGTGGTATTATCTTTAGGGCTTGTTTTATTGCCGCAAATAGCAAGTGCATTTAAAGAAGGTAATAAAAAACAAGTGAATGAATTTATTAATAAATCTGGAAAATATGTCTTTTTCATTTCCTTGCCGATAGCATTTGGGCTTATTTGTGTATCAGACAATTTTGTTCCATGGTTTTTTGGAAATGGATATGATAAAGTCAGTGAATTATTAAAACTAAGTGGATTTATTTTAATTATTCAAGGGCTAGATGATGTATTTGGAATGCAATATTTAGTTAATGTAGGAAAACAAAAACAATATATTATTTCGCTATTTTCTGGAGCAGCAATGAATTTTATTTTTAACTTAATATTAATTCCAAAGTTCGCATCAGCGGGTGCAATTATAGCTTCTTTTTTAGGAGAACTTGTAATTGTTTTAATACAAATGTATTATGTCAGAAATAATATTAATTTAAAAGAATTTTTTAAACAATCAAAGAATTATCTAATTGCTTCACTAGCTATGCTAATTATCATTCCTTTAGGAAGGCTTTTAAAAGTTTCAATATTAAATACAATAATTATAGCAGGAACAGGTACAATAATTTATTTTATTACATTATTTATATTAAAAGATAATACATTAATTAATGTAGCTAAAAAACTTAAAGATAAAATCAAATCAAAAAGTATAAAAATAAACAATTAAAAGTTATATATGTACCAAGTAGTAGTAACGTCAACTAAATCTTACTATTTTTGTATATGGCAATAGGCGACCTTTTGTATAATCCGACATTCCCCACTTATCCGCAATTTTGGAATATCATCAATATCGTTAAAAAATATAACAAAACGGTCGTTAATTATAGACTGATCTTAAAAGACCAGAAATTTAATGGTTGTAAGGCTGTAAAAGATCTTAATGAACTCAAAAATATCGTTCAGCCATTATCGCGAATCGTATCAATCCCGAATTATTCGATGCGAGCGACAAAATATATACTCGCAACTTATTTAAGTGTGATTACTAATATAGTAACTCTCCATCTTTAGATACCCCGCTAGGTAGCTGTTGTATAATAATATCTAAAAATGAACTATATTTAGCTATATCTTCAATAAAATCATTATACGTGCCAATTTCTCTGTATGTAAAAGAGTGCACGGAATTACGCGTGTCACGTATTTTGTTTAGCCACCTCTTGAAGCAGTCATAGCTTTTAGCTTCGTCTTCTTTATATTGGAAAAACTCAGCAGTTCCTTCTTTTCCTATGAGCTCAAAAAAACCTTCTGGGGCTGGACAACATTGATAAAAAAGCTCTGGGTCAATTTTTGATATAAAGAAGGTAATCAAGTTATTGAATGTTAAATCCTTAATCTCAATTCTCTTCTTTTTGCGATCTTTTATCTTTTCTATGCGGTTCTTTATTATGATAAAATCATCATTCTGATAATCGTAAGAATAGATTGTGAAGAATATTCTCAACCATGTCTCAACCAACATTCCAAGGTTTATTCTGGCAATAATCAAATCGCCTGTAGATATATTAGTATCCATAGATAACCAATATTTTAGAGAATTTGTCAGACTGACTTGCCAATCAAGCATAATTATGTATTTTTTCCGCAGGCCTTCCTGTTCTATAAAATTTCTCCATACACTTACTAGTTTAGATGTCTTTTTGGTTATTTCTAAATAGGCATCATTAACGCGTCTTGTATCGATGTTACTATTAAAAACAGAAAATCTATTACCCATACAAATATTACATTACAGGATGCCTCTTCTCTGGTATTCTATTCGCATATATAGATGTATCTTGTCGTTTTAGTGCGTTAAGATTGGTATTTTTTAAAAGACTTATAATATAGCGTTCAAGTTCATTAATATATACTGGGAAAATTATTGCTTTGCAGTTATTCCCATTTTTTAATATAGCATGGAAATAAAATGCTTTTTTATCATCCTTACGTGTCATCTTTAGGTCAACTTACCCTAAAGGGGAAAATTGAAGTTAATATAAAATAACTATTATTTGCATCTAAATTTAAAAATCCGCCAGCTGTATTGGTCGAAGCTGTATGAGCAAAGGAAATAGCTCTAATAAAACTAATATATCTGAATAGCTTTTTTCGTTAATTATTTCAAGACCTATAGCTTTTTTAGTTTTTTCTATAAAGTTATGAAAACAATTAATAATGTTTGGGTTAGTATTTCTACCAAATTTATCTAATACGTCGATTAATCCAAAATATAATAGAAAAAATAATTCGTAATGAAGATCTGTACATTTCTCATAGTTATTTAAGTTTTCTAAACTTGAAAGATAGAATTTTGCTCTAACTAGTAGAGCAAAATGAGATATGCTATACTCATTTTCTTAATTTCTTCTAAACTTATCTAGAAAGCATGAAATTTTAATATCTATTTCTGATAGATTATATTTAAAATTAGATTCATTATAAAATAAATCAAGTATATATTCCATATCTATAGTATATATAAGAAAAGGGATTACTTTAAAAATAGGCTGACTCTTTTATCCTCGTTTACCAATATTTTTTCAAATTATCATTTTCTTTAATTATGGATCGTAGATATCGGCTTATTATATTACGTGATAATATAATGTAGTTACTATACTTGTATGAAAACTATTAATTTTATATAATACAGCAAAATTTATGAATTACTTTTATAATATAAAGTGAAAGTATTTTTAATATTTTGTATTAGATATAATTTATTTATATAAAATCATATATGTTGCCGATATCAAACATAAAATGGAGAGACTATAAAACATGGACGTCGACGCCACCGAGTAGTCTATATAATTTTTGTAGTCTCAATTTCTTTTATGGCACAAATGGTACCGGAAAAAGCTCATTGTCTAAATTAGTAGCTGAAACTTATTATGATATATCGGGTCACACTGTTAATGGTGTGAAAATTTTTGATTCTAATTTTATAAATAAGGCTTTGAAGCTATCAAATTCTGATAAAATATGCGGAGTTGTTTCTAACTTTGGTGAAGGCAACGTAGTAGCTGATAATACTCTGTCAGAAAAAATAGTTGAGTTAGAAGATGTGGCTAAGAAAATTAAATCGACTGAAGCACAGATTAATGATATCGAAGAGAACATAGCAAATGAAATATCGAAGGCGTATATTTGTAAAAAAGGTACCGCAAACATAAAACAAAAGCCGCAGAACAAAACTTCCATTGAACAGCTTGATTTATGGTATGAAGATTACGAAACTGTAAAAAAGAAATTTCCAAAAGTTGATCTTGAACAATATAGCGGTAACGGCGCTTTTAATGATGAATTAGAAGAGTTAAACCTATTAGAAATACCAAAATTGCCAGTAATAGATGAACGGGAATTATGTTCTATTTCAGCTCAACCATATGACAACAGCCTCGTTCCTAAAAAATCAATAGTAGACTGGATAGAAGAAGGAGTTAAGTATCATAAAGAACATGGAGAAAAGCAATGTCTATTCTGTAGCAATAAACTGGATTTAACGCTTATTGAAAAGCGTCTTGAAGGGTATCAGAATAATGAAAAGAACGAAAAAGCTACATTTTTAACTGATCAGAACAAGTATATATCACAATATATAAGTGCAATAGAAGGTATTACAAAGAATATTTCTCGTTATCGAAGAGTTGGAGAAATAAATGAAGAAATACTTATGGATAGGATTACTATATTTCAAGAAACTAAAAAATCCATTGCAGACAAACTTAATAAGATGGAGTATCCAATTAGCTTAGACAAAGAGTTAATAAAGAAAGCTATAAATGATACTAATAATATATTAGAGAAACTTCAAATCAGAAAATCGCAAAGAATAAAAGAACTCGGTAGACAAATAGACAATACTGAAACACTAACTAAAGGTGCTATTGGTTTCATATTAACTAATGATTCCTTAGTGGTAAGTGCCAAAAAAGAGTATATTAATGCAAAGAAGTTGCTTAAAAAATTACAGCTAGAAGAGAAAAATATTAATATCGAAATTACTAAGTTAAAAAGAAGTAAGTCAAAGTTGGCAAATTTTTCTACATATATAAATAAAATACTTTTGAACCTTAACATGAGATTTTACTTAGAGCCGGATGATGAAGAGAAGAATTTCTACATAAAGCACAGAGATGCTAAGGAAGAACTTATATCTGTAGATGATATAAGCGAAGGTGAGAGGAATATATTGGCGCTCATTTACTTTTTGTATAGTCTACTAGATGAGAAAGAAAATATTAAACACGATATAGAGTTAATTATAATAGATGATCCAGTATCTAGTCTAGATGAGAATAATAAATTTATTTTACTACAATTCCTTACTGAATTAGCTGAAAAAGTAAAACAGTCTAAAGATAAGAATAAACAACTATTTCTTTTTACGCATTCTATAAACGATTTTATAAATTTAACATATAATTATAAAAACGATCAAAAAAATGCAAAACTTTTTAGAATATTTAAATCAAATCATAGAAGCAATTTAAAACCTATATCTAAAAGAATACTTTCACCATATCAATTAATCTACGAAGATATTTACTTATTCAGTCAACTTACTGATGATGAGCTGAATAATGAACCAGATGAAACGGCTATTCATATACCAAATTCAATGAGACGATTACTTGAAGACTATTGTGATTTTCGTATTGGTATAAAAGATGTAAATATAGCGCACAAAGGAGATGTATCAAAAGCACTATTTGGTAGGGAAATCAGTGAATTGAAAGATGATGAAAAACGTAAATTAGAAAATATCCTTAGAATATGTAACGTCTTATCACATAAGGCAAGTAGTCATCCCTATGAAATTAATGAGGTTCAACAAGCTGCTAAAGATTTAATGTCAATATTGTGCCGGAATGATAAGTATCATCACTTAAAAATGATAGAAAGCTAGTCATAAAACCATTGAGCATGAAATTCACTTTTACATAAACAACTCAAGATGGCTGTTGTTTGGTAATTATCTTTAATTTAGAATAAATATAGGCTATTTTTGCATTTTACAAATGTTGGTTCTTGATCGATGATAGTAAAAACAATATTTTGATAGGATATATTTGCTTATTTAATTAAAACTCCATTTTTCCTACGCGAATAAACTTTCCTACTTTGCTCCTAGCTCTATATTTGGTCTTTAGAAATATTTTCCTAGTTGTTATTTGCTACCCATTTCAAACTCTACTAAAATACTAATATCTTCTTTTGCCTAGTATTATATATACACTAAAAATTTCCCCCTCGACATTGTTTCGAAACTAGGAGATTTTGGTAGCGAGATGAATAATTAGACTCATACTTTATGAGCACCAATTCCTTTATAGCCAAATACGGTGTAATAATGAAACTTAGAACTATATAAAGTCGGAAAAATATTTTTTTGTATCATTGGATCAATCTCATCATTAGCCTCAAAAATTGTATTTAATAATTTAATACAATCTTTCTTTAATCCATCTTTTTTAAATTTATATTGACCAAGGGTGGAAACCAATAGATCACAAATTTGCAATGCTCCACAGCAACAGGAATCTCCTGTAGTACAACACAAATTATTATCGCTCCTAATTTCTGGGATTCTGTCGTCTTTATTTAGTCTAACTTTTATATCTCTATAGTCATTCCGTCCTTTTGAATATCCATCAGCTAGAATATAAAATCTTTCTATACCATAGGCTATACATTTCATAATTACAGACCTAACCAGACGATAAGCTTCCTCTTTAAAAATATCATCATAGTTGATTAAACCCCCATGTATATTTTTTCTAGTTCCTTTTTCAACATTAGCAAACATTCTAGAGTGGAATGTTACAAATGAATTTGAGATATATTCACGTAATAAAACTGAATATTTATCTACATAAGATCCGCTTGCACTTACAAAATGAACCTCACCCCATAATCGATTCTCAATTCGATATTTTAAAAAATCTTCTTCTAATTTCAAGAATTGATCACCCTGCACGCATAAAAGGCCGATTAATGTACATTTTACATCATTACCCTTTGAATCCATAGAAGGAATGTCTTTTATTTCGTCAATAAAAAACAAAGCAGTTTTATTATTTAAAACTTTATCCAAAGCAATCAAGCAAATACCTTTGTATAGAGAGTATGAATCACTTCTGCTTCTTTTTTGGCCTTCTTGTTGTCTGGGAATACGCGTATTGTATCGTCATTTTCTACAGCTGCAATTCTGATAAGACCCTTTAAGAAATTGTATTGTTCTTTGCTTAGAGTAATATTTTTCATTGCATATTCTCCCATTTATTCCTACCTCAATTATATCACAGAACGATATTTAAGCATAAGCAATATATCATATTGATTCATTGAATATTTTAGAAAGAATTAAAAAATAGAAAAGAAACAATCATACAAAATATAATCTATCCATTGAGATCTTATTTTTATTAATGCCAAAAAACGGAAAAAGTATGCAAAATAATTCTGGTTTATTACTTTATTTAGAAGACAATGTTAGATAATTAGTTAACCTTTCTTCTGTCCAAGACCCCAGAAAAAGTTTACTAGCGTAATTGCTGAATCTACAGCAAGTCTTGCCTCTATTTTTGATGGCGGTTTAATTTTAGAAGTATGTGCATGATCACTACCTTTTCTGTTTCTTAATTCTAAGATGCCGATTAAAGCAGTTGAAAGTCCGTTTATTATTTTTACGACATCAGTGTTTTTTGAGTTTTTTAGTTTAAATACTTTCTTTGCCTCTGTCAAAAGTTGTGTCATATCTAACTTATCAAGATCTAAACTAGAACGTCCAGTCAGAATAGTTTGAAGACATGCCTCAACATAATTTTTCGCCAAACTAATTGCATTAATCTGATCCTTTTCTATCATGGTAATTAATTCTTTTGCCTGATTATTTTGGTATTCACTGTCAAATACCACCTTTGTGCTATTTTGTCGTTTCAGATCGTTAAGATTATTCATTACAAAAATTGGTTCGTATTTTATGATGGTCGGTATTTTTATTCCATCTGGAATCTCACATCCATCAGATTTAGCTAAAAAAGACATACAATAATCAATCCACTCAGAATATGATTGATCGATTTTGACTTCCATGCCATTTTTTAGAAAGTTTAACTGCAATTCTTTTATTGATTCGATTATCTTTCTTAGGTCTCTACTCTGTTGTGCGTTATAATGCCTATTATAATTATACTTATCTTTCATAAAGGATAGTAGCTTATTCAGCCTGTCATGCAAACAGGCAAATACTTTACCGTACATTTCTGGATATTCACTGTAAATTTTAGAAATAGTTATATCGATTTCGTACTCTACTAACTCAGAAGGGTCAAGTGGCCATGATCCTGGTATTAGACAATACTCCCTATATAGATCATCGATGATTAAATCTAATTTATTCATAATTCTATGCCTCCTTTTTATCGCTTATTTTTAAATGATCTTATTTATTCTATAAAACCTCTTCTTTACTTATAACTGTAGCTTATAATTTTTTAAAAGTCAACATAATTTACCTAACCAACATAAAATATGCTACAATCAACCCATAATCCTTCCATCCTTGCCAAGACCAGTTGCGGAGAGTAATATTAAATTAACTAACGGAGATTTGATCGTGAACGACAAAAATACCCCCTCTTTTAACAAGCTTACTAATCTTTACAGTGTTTCAAAAACGCTTCGGTTTGAACTTAGACCCCAGTTTTCGACACTGGAGCATATTAAGGATAATAAAATTATTCAAAAAGGTGAAGAACTGAAGTCCCATTATGAAATCTTTAAAAAAATCCTCGATCAGGTATTTATAAAGCTAATCGATGATAGCCTCGATCACACTTATTTTGACTTAAAACTCATTGAACAATTCAATGATCTCAAGATTAAGCCTCGTGAGCAGTTTACTGAAAAAGATGCTACAAATTTGAGGAGTCTCAAGGACGTAATGAAAAAACAGATTGATAAAAATCTTGATAGTCCCGAGAAAAAATCTATCTTTAAAGATCCAGCAAACTTTCTTTTGGATAATGCTAATCAATATTCAAATATCGTCGATAGTCAACAACAAAGTATTGAAGCATTTAAACGACAAAAAGGTTATCTCTCTGGATACCTCCAAAATCGCCAGAATATTTTTGATCGAACCACTAATGAAACCTCTGTTGCTTTTCGAGTCGTTGAAGATAATTTGCCAATTTTTCTTAATAATCAGATGATTCTAAGTCGTTTTCTTAACACTATAGCCGATAAAAATACTTTACTCACACAAATCAAAAGTGCCATAGAAAAGCTCGGAGCAAATATTAACTTTGAGACCTTTTTTGAACTTGATTATTTTAATCGTACACTTTCTCAGTCTGGTATCGAAAAGTATAACTTACTAATTTCTGGAAAGACTACCGATCAAAACACAAAGCTTAAAGGTATTAACGAACTGATTAAAGAATATATCGATCAACATCAAGGTGAAAAACTTAAAAAGATTAAACTGAAAAAACTATATAAACAGATTCTCTCTGAATCTACTACCAACTCTTTTGCTTTTGATATTATTGACACAAATGAAGATCTTATGGAGATGATTGGCAATTTTCTACAATTGACATATGAACGTGTTAAGGAAAAAATTTCATTTCTCGAAAAAATCGAATCATTAAAAGACCATAATCAAAATTCAACAATTGATCTACCTCAGGTTTACATAGAAAGAAGAAATCTTAAAAGGTTATCATCCCACGTTTTTAAAGAATTTGATTTTATAGAGCAAAAGCTAGAAGAAAATTTTGTGGTACAATTTTCAGGAAAACTCACCAAAAAAGCCCTTGATTCATATAGAAAAAAACAAAACCTTTCTTTGCAAGAAGTTTATGATGGACTACAAGATATTCAATATGAAGTAAACGGCAATAATGTTCCAGCACAGGATTTATTCCTTTCGGGAATTCCCGATTTTATTTATCATGGGTTGGATTGCCATCTTCAAAATCTATTAGAGAAAGCACAATCAGAAAACTTATTATTCCAAGAAATTTCACAGCTACAACCAAAAAACATAGAACAAAATAGCTTTAATCATTCCACATTTGACCAAAAAAGCATCAGCGGTATAAAAGAGATTCTTGATTTTTATAAAACTTTTCAGGTCAACCTTAGCTTATTTAATATTAATCAAGAGGATGGCAAGGTCGAACTTGACCCAGAATTTTATTCTGATTTCGACGAGTTTTATTCTGATCTCCGAGAAATCATTCCCGTCTATAATAAAGCCAGAAATTATCTCACTAAGAAGCCTTTTTCTACTGAAAAAACTAAACTTACTTTTAATAATTCATATCTACTTAATGGCTGGAGTAAGCGTAAAGAGAAAAGCTGTTTTGGGACTATCTTTAAGAAAGACCAGAAATACTATATCGGAATCATCAATAGTCAGACCAAAACTAAGGACACTTTATTTGAGCCTCATAATTTTTCTGAATCACTACAAGACCAAGACTGTTACGAAAAAATGAACTTATATTTTCTCTCAGATCTTAAACGCGATTTTCCACATAAATATTTTTCTGAAAAATGGGACAAAAAACATCCCATCCCCGCGGAACTTCATAAAAAATATGAATATTATCGACAGGATAAAAATAAGGATGAGCAAAAAGCGGATCTTACCTACCATCATGAATTAATTGCTTACTATCAAAATTGTTTAAGCAAAGATGAAGAATGTCAGATTTATAATTTCAAGCTAAAAGACCCAAAAAGTTATGCGAATGTATCCGATTTTCTTGCTGACTTAACACCAAATACTTATCGAATGGATTTTACTAAAATTCCAGAGAGTTACATTAAAAAACTTGTCGATGACGGTAAACTGTATTTCTTTCAACTTTACTCGAAGGATTTCTCTGAAAACTCTAAGGGCAAACCTAATCTCCATACTTTATATCTAAAAGCAGTATTTGATCAAATCAATGCAGAAAAATTTAATTATAGTTATAAAATTTCTGGAGAAGCTGAAATTTTCTATCGTCCAGCCAGTCTAGAATGTAAAGTCACTCACGAGAAAAATAAACCTATCCAAAATAAGAACAAAAATAATCATAAAAAAGAGTCGGTATTCTCTTATGATTTATTAAAGGATCGTCGCTATATGATGGATAAGTTTTTCCTTCATCTCCCAATTGAACTCAACCGCACCCCTCTTCATTCAAAAGATTCTGTAATTAATCAGGAGGTTAACCAAATAGTTAAACTCCGTTCAAAAAATTATTTCCTCGGTATCGACCGCGGTGAGAGGCATCTTATCTACTTAGTACTAATTGATGAAGATGGAAAGATTATTAAACAACAAACTTTGAATCAAATTTCTAACCAATATAAAAATCAAAATGGAGAAACCGAGACTGTTACCACAAACTATCATGACTTGCTTGATGCAAAAGAAAAGCAACGCAAGGAGAGTTTGCAAGAATGGCAGACGGTCGAGAATATTAAAGAACTAAAAGCTGGATTCCTCAGTAATGTTGTTAATGAAATTGGAAAAATTATCACCGAATACCAGCCGGTTATCATGCTTGAAAATCTTAACACTGGATTTAAAAATTCAAGAATTAAAATTGAAAAACAAGTTTATCAAAAATTTGAAAAAGCCTTAATCGATAAATTTAATTATTTTATTCGAAAAGACCTCAATCCGGAATCGATCGGCGGTCTATATCGCGCATTACAGCTTACAAAGGGATATTCTAAGCAATATAATGGCAAACAAAATGGGATTATTTATTATATTCCAGCTAATTATACTAGCAACATTGATCCGACTACCGGTTTTATCTCTTCGTTTATTCCAACAAGGTATGAAAGTGTTGAGAAGGCCAAAGACCTTATTTCAAAGTTTAATTCTATTTCATACAATAAGCAAGAAGACCTATTCTGTTTTGAAGTAGACTATCAAAAAATCAGACCAGATACTAAGTTATGGGACCAGAAAGTTTGGCAGATCTATACTTATGGTGATAGGTTCGATACGTATCGAGATAAGAATGGACAATGGATAAGTGATCTTGTGACACCAAATGAAAAATTTAAACAACTTTTTAACGAGTATGATATTAATTTCGGTCAGGATTTAAAACAGCAGATCTTATCTCAAAATGATGTAGACTTTTTCAGACGATTTTTGCATTTATCAAGACTTACTCTTCAAATGCGAAATAGCAAAACTAATACTGGAGTACAAAACAATCAAAGCTCAATCAGGGATAATGATTATATTATTTCACCAGTCAAAAATTCAAGGGGCGTCTTTTACGACTCTCGTCGAGATTACAAAGATTGGCCAGAAAATGCTGATGCCAATGGTGCTTATAACATCGCTAGAAAAGGTCTCATCATGCTAAAAAATCTCAAAAGTAGTGTTGATGAAAAGAGAATTTGCGATATTTCTACAGAAAACTGGTTAAAGTTTATTGAAGAAATTAGTAAAGGGAATTATTGACCGTAAAAGTGAATCGTTAAAAACTATGATAATAAAATGAAGATTAGAATATGGAAGATTACGTCTTAATTTCTTGGATCAATGATTTTATTTTCTGTCCCGCCTCTATTTATTATCATAATCTTTATGAAGACGCCGATAAAATTATCTACACGGATTTACCTCAACAAAAAGGAACTGAAGTACATTCCGCGGTTGATCAAAAGCGTTATTCAGGGTCAAAGCATATTTTACAGTCCATCGACGTTTGCTCAAACGAATATCAGATTTATGGCAAAATTGATGTTTACGATGCTAAAACTAAGACTCTCACTGAACGAAAAAAGAAAATCAAAAAGATTTATGATGGTTATATTTTTCAGGTCTATGCGCAGTGTTTATGCTTAAGGGAGATGGGGTATGAAGTTAAACAAATTGAATTTTATAGTTACGACGATAATAAAACCTACCCAGTTTCGCTTCCTGAAAATAACGAAACCATGTTTAATAAATTTAAATCAGTTTTAAATCAAATTCATAATTTTAATATGGGCGATTTTAAACAAGAAAACTTAAGTAAATGTGAGAACTGTATTTATAATAAAATTTGCGAAAGGACCAGCCTTGATCTCTAGAGAAGATTATATAAATAAGAAAATCATTATTATCAATAGCGTTGATGGGGATAAGCTCTCTTTTAAGAATGATAATATTCTAATCAAAGATGAAAACGATATCGTCAAAATGCAGTATACTTGTTATCGAGTGCTCGCAATTTTTGTGATCGGTCCTTTTTCGCTTACTTCTGGTCTGGCTGAGAGACTGCGTAAATATAAGATTTCAATAATCTTCTTTAAATATTCATTTCGTCCGTATCTAACGATTTTGAATGGAGTTGATGGTAATACTGAACTAAGGCGCATTCAATATTCTTTTGAGAATTCATTACTTGTTGCACAGAGAATTATTGAAAATAAAATCAAAAACCAGATCATTGCCATAAGAAAAAAACGCGATACGAATGATAATAATACTTTGAATCTTATGCATGAGTATTTAATAAAAATTCCAAATTGTCAAAGTATTCAAGAAATCATGGGGTATGAAGGAAATGCTTCTAGGATTTATTTTAAAGCTATTTTTGATCAAGTCGAATGGCACGGTCGAATTCCCAGAGTAAAAATGGATGTCACTAATTTTCTTCTAGATGTTGGGTATACTTTACTATTTTCCCTCATTGAAGCCACTGCTACATTATTTGGTTTTGACCTCTATGTTGGTAATCTGCACCAAGAGTTTTATCAAAGAAAATCTTTAATCTGTGATTTAATTGAGCCGTTTAGACCGATAGTCGATTACACAATCAGAAAAATGCATAATTTTGGCGCAATTAAGTCGGATGACTTTGAAAAATATCACGGTATGTATAGACTAAAATATAATGCTTCAAAAAATTATCAGTTTCTCATCTTGAATGAAATAATTAAATATCGTGAAGAAATTTATTTATATATTCGCAAATATTATTTATGGATTAAAGATGTTGAACGTAGAAAATATTTTGAATTTTTGGTATGACGGATATTGGATTATCTATATACTGAGAAAAAGAACTACACAAATATAAACTTTGACAAGAATATTTTAGTTAAGAATCAAAATGGAGAAAATAAGATGATTTTAGTAAGTTATGATATTCGGGATGATAAATTAAGAGCTGCATTTTCGAAGTTTATTTTACGTTTTGGTGAAAGAAAACAGTATTCGGTTTACGAAATTAAAAACAGTTCGCGAATTCTAGCCTTAATCAAATCTGAACTTGATTTTAACTTTTCAAAAAAGTTTAAAGAAGAGGATTCAGTCTTAATCATCGAGACTTCAAAGAACTGTAAAATCTCACGATATGGATTTGCAAAGCATGATGAAAGTGATATCATCGTGGTATAAGACCTACTTTTTTAATAATACAAACCTAGGTCTTAAAGTGAAGAGAAGAGAATAAAATTAGGAAATTATGGAATTTTTTAGTCAAAACACTCAAAAAAATACAAAATATGACCATTTTTATTCGATTTTTCGCCAAATTAATTATCTATTCCCGCGATACGGGTTTAATAATTAACAATAATTTCTACTGTTGTAGATGCGTTTAGTGGGTTGCCATATTTATTACGTTTAATAATTAACAATAATTTCTACTGTTGTAGATTCATGTTCTCTGCAAATATCTGAGGTTGTTTAATAATTAACAATAATTTCTACTGTTGTAGATATAAACAAGACTTTAACAATTCTTTATGTTTAATAATTAACAATAATTTCTACTGTTGTAGATCTCCTTAAAATCATTAAAGTTTACGTGTTTAATAATTAACAATAATTTCTACTGTTGTAGATAGCTATAGCTTCTTTGCTCAATTTTCTGTTTAATAATTAACAATAATTTCTACTGTTGTAGATGCGATTGCTTTCCTTATCTTTATGTTGTTTAATAATTAACAATAATTTCTACTGTTGTAGATACGAGAATACCTATGGTGGTGATGTGTTTAATAATTAACAATAATTTCTACTGTTGTAGATCCACCTTTTGCTCCTTGGA